>Ga0187892_10000733_pt1 | contig 82573 bp, 78 predicted proteins | sample MA1701073metaG_FD_139345 | JGI IMG/M metagenome (GOLD analysis project Ga0187892, IMG submission 139345) | Bio-ooze microbial communities from a basaltic lava cave in the Kipuka Kanohina Cave System on the Island of Hawaii, USA - MA170107-3 metaG ... | reverse complement strand
TACGAGACCGACTACCAGGTGGTTGCTGAGCACTTCAACACCCTGCATGAGCTCAGGCTGAATTTGTACGATGTGGCCGCCAAATTTGTGAGCTACTGTGGCGGTCAACTCCATGTGGCCCCAGCCAGCGCTGACTTTACGGCTGACTTCCGCGCGATCACCGCGCAGCAAGCTCAGCCACCTCAGTAGACGGCCGCTGGACATCATCGCCTTCAAGCGGCAGCCTGCGCCAAAGGAATGTGCCATGCGTGCCCTTGCTGGAGCAGGTCACTAAATCCACGCCAATCGTGGGAGAAATTGGGGTCAGATTCCAATTTGCCGCAGCCCTAGCCGCATGGCGCCGGCGGCGAGATCCAGCTGACCGACGGCATCGCGGGCCTGATGGGCCGCGAAAAGGTGCAAGCCTACCGCTACCGCGGCACGCGCTACGACTGCGGCAGCAAGGAGGGCTATGTGCAGGCCACGATGGAACTGGCGCTGCGCGATGCGGGGCTGGCGTCCACTGTGCGGGATGTGTTGGGGCGTTGGTACGTGTCTTGGGGTGGATGTGAAGCGCCCGCACGAATGCGTAGGCTGGGCGGCGCCTTCACGCGGGGATGCTCGCGCATGGGCACGGGGCTCTTCCTTGCGCTCGCCTGTACAATGGCGCATAAACACCTATACAGACAAACACAGAGGTCACCATGGGTTCAGTTCGCTGGAATATTGCGGTGTCGCCAGACACTGATCAATCCGTGCGCATGTTCCTTGCGGGCCAAGGTGGTGGTCGCAAAGGGGACCTGTCGCGCTTTATTGAGGAAGCGGTGCGGGCGCACATTCTTGAATTGTCGGCCGAGCAAGCCAAAGCCGCCAACGTCGATGTGAGTGAGGCCGACTTGACTGCCATCGTCGCCGAGGCAGTGCAGTGGGCACGTGAACACTGATGCGTGTGGTGCTGGACACCAATGTTCTGCTAAGTGCGTTGATCTCGCCCCATGGCCATCCCGACACTATCTACCGGGCTTGGCGAGCCGCGCGATTTGAAATCGTGACCTCGGTGACCCAGCTCGATGAGCTGCGCCGGGCCAGTCGCTATGAGAAATTTAAAGCGATTCTCCAGCCCCACCGTGTGGGGGCGATGGTGAATAACTTGCAACGCGCGCTGGTGTTGGAGCAACTGCCCACTGACATTGAGGCCGACGACCCTTTTGATGCATTCCTGCTGGCGATGGCTCTCGTCGGCGAGGCTGACTACCTGGTGACTGGCGACCATCGCGCGGGGTTGTTGCAGCGTGGTCACTTCGGCCGTACCCGAATCGTCACTCCGACCGTGTTTTGCGCTGAAGCCCTTTGAAGCTGCAGGCCATGGCAGCCCGATCTTTCGTCATCGCGAGCGCAGCGCGGCAATCCATGGCGCTGGTCCATGCAGTAGGAAATTGGGGATGTGCTGGACGGGGCCAGTGATTCACGGTAGTGCGTGGCGATGACGAACGACTTGCCGGCGCGCGAGTTTGCCTCGGCAGTGGCGGCGCTGCCGCTGGTGTCGATCGACTGGGTGGTCACCGACCCCGATGGCCGGCTGCTGCTGGGCCGGCGCATCAATGCCCCGGCGCGCGGCTGGTGGTTCACCCCGGGCGGCCGGATTCGCAAGAACGAAGGGCTTGCGCCTGCGGTGCGGGAGGTGCTGGGCGCGGCCAGTGAGAAACTCGAGCCTGAATCCGTGAGCCAACGTGCTCCGTCTTAAAATTTCCCCATGCGCCTGACGCCCCAGCAGATCGAGAGCCTCAAGCACGTGGCGGCCGAAGTGTTTGGCAGCCAGGCGCAAATTCGCCTGTTCGGTTCGCGTGTCGACGACCGCAGGCGTGGGGGGGATATCGACCTCTACGTCACCGGTGTCGCCCTGTCAGTGGAAGCGCAGTTGGACGCCAAGCTCCGGTTTCTGGTCAAGGCCAAGCAACGGCTCGGAGACCGGCGCATTGACCTGGTCTTCGCACCGCTGCCGGGGCAGCCTGCGTTGCCGATCCAGCGCATGGCCGAAGAAGCCGGAGTGCCGCTATGACTCCGCAGGACATCATCGCCTTCAAGCTGCAGCCTGCGTTGGAGGAGTGCGTCATGCACCGCCAGCGCCTGCACCAAGCCTGGCTGGAAGCCAGCGCATTTGCCGCTTTGAAGGAAGCTGCTGTGACGCTCCCCTTGAGCGACGAACAGGTTCGCACGCTCGACCAACTGGTCTTTCGCTTCGGCAGACTTCAGGACGCCATGGGCACCCGCCTGTTGCCGGCGCTGTTGCAGTTGACGCAGGAATGGCACGACGACGAGCCCTTTCTCGACAAGCTCAACAGGGCGGAAAAGCTGGGCATGCTCCCCAGTGCCGAGCACTGGCAGCTGCTCAGCGAACTGCGCAACCAGACCGCGCATGAATACCCGTCCCAGCCGGAACTGGTGCGTGCCAATCTGCGGCGGCTGGTGGCGCAAGTACCCCTGCTGGAGCAGGCCCATGCGCAACTGGCGGTGGCGGCGCAGCAGCGCGCCGGTGCACATGATTTTTGAAAGTCACCCTCCCAGGGAAATGGGAGCCCGATTCCAGTTTTCTCTCCGTAGCAGAGGGGTTTGCGTCCGTCTCAGGTGGTGACTATCATTGATGTATATCAATTTTCGGGAGATCAGAGATGGACACCGCGCGTCTTTTCCAGTCGGGCCGTAGCCAGGCGGTTCGTTTGCCCAAGGAGTACCGTTTCGAGGGCCGGGAAGTGGCCGTCCGGCATTTTGGCAGCGGCGTATTGTTGATGCCGATCGATGCGCCCTGGGCCATGCTGGAGGCCGGCTTGGCTGCGTTTGAGCCGGGCTTTCACATCGAGCGTGAGCAGCCTGCTGGACAAGTGCGCGAGGAGATCGCGCCTTGATCTACATGCTTGACACGAACATCTGCATCTATGTGATCAACGCCCGGCCCCAAAAGGTGCTGGACCGGTTCAAGCGGGAGCGCATTGGCAGTGTCGGCATTTCCAGCGTGACGGCCGCTGAGTTGGCCTTTGGTGCGGCCAAGAGCGGCTCAGCGCGCAACCGCGAGGCGCTGGAAATGTTTCTGGCGCCGCTCGATATCCTGCCCTTCGACGATTCGGTCATCTGGTACTACGCCGATCTGCGCGCCGAGCTTGAGCGGCGCGGCCAGCCCATTGGCGCACTCGACACCATGATCGCCGCCCATGCCCTGGCTTCCAACACGATCCTGGTCACCAACAATACCCGCGCGTTCGCCCGGGTGCCAGAGCTGCGTTTGCAGAACTGGGCCGATGAATAGCAGGAATGTGGGGTCATAGGGTCTACATGCTGACGGACGCCGGGCATTTCTCTGCCCTCACGTCAAGCCGCGGATCTCGCGCAATGCCACGGTGAGCATGGCGGCGTCCAGGGTGCCGGCCAGCTGCAGGTCGGCGAGCACCTTTCGGTAGCGCTCCAGTGCGCTGTGATAGTTGCCTGCCCAGGTGCGCAGGTAGGCCTCCACGCTCTGCTCGTTCGGCTTCAGCCCGAGCGCCGCTGCGGTAAGCGCCCGGTGCGCGCCCGAGAGTTCGTCCTTGAGCGCGGCGCGCGCCAGTCCCTGCCACTGGCTGTCCGCCGGCAGCAGCCCGATCTGGCGGTGCAGCCAGTTGATGCTGAGATCGCCGCTCAAGCCGAAATACACGCCGGCGACCAAGTCGACGGGCCGCTGTGTGGTGGCCGCGACCTCGGTGAGGTCCAGCGCGCAGTACAGCGCGTCGCATTTGGCGATGCGCAGCGCCAGCTCCGAAGGCACGCCGGCGGCGCTGAACCGGGCCGCACTCGCCTCCAGCTCGGTGCGATCGGGGCCGATCAGCAGCGTGCCCAGGTGTTGCGCCAGCGTCGTGACCCAGGGCGTGAAGCGTTCGATCACCGTGGCAATGTCCTGCTGCTGGCGGTGGCGCAGGAACCACAGCGTGCCGCGCTCGGTCAGGCGCTCGGCCTCGACGATCATCGCGACCTGGGCCGCGTAGTCGACGCTGCTGTCAAGCCCGCCGATCGCCTGCCACAGGCTCACCATGCCGAACACCTCGCGTGCCAGCACGTAGGCGCGAACGATCTCGGCCGGCCTGGCGCCGGTGTCTTCCTGCATGTGGTGCACGAACACGCTGCCGACCCGGTTGATCATGCTGTTGGTCACATGGGTGGCGATGATCTCGCGCTTGAGCGGATGGTTCGGCATGATGGCGCGGTAGCGCTCGCGCAGCGGCATCGGGAAGTAGCGCTCCAGCGCGGTGGCGATGTAGGGGTCATCGGGCACGTCGGAGTCGAGCAGTTCCTCGCACAGCACGATCTTGCTGTAGGCCAGCAGCACGGCCAGCTCCGGCGCGGTCAGGCCGTTGCCGGCGAGCTTGCGCGTGCGCAGCTCCTGTTCGGTGGGCAGGAACTCCAGTTCGCGCTTGAGCTTGCCGGCCTTCTCCAGCGCCGCGATATAGCGCGCCTGCGCATCCAGCAGCGCAGCGCCGCGGGCGCGGGTGATGGACAGGCTCTGGGTCTGGAAGAAGTTGTCGCGCAGCACGAGCTGGGCCACCTCCTCGGTCATATCCGCGAGAAGCTTGCTGCGCTGCTTGCCGGTCAATTCGCCGTCGGCCACCACGGCATTGAGCAGGATCTTGATGTTGACCTCGTGGTCGGAGCAGTCCACGCCGCCGGAGTTGTCGATCGCGTCGGTGTAGATGCGGCCGCCGCCGAGCGCATACTCGATGCGCCCGAGCTGGGTGAAGCCCAGGTTGCCGCCTTCGCCCGCCACCTTGCAGCGCAGCTCGGCGCCGTCCACCCGCACCGCGTCGTTGGCCCGGTCGCCCACCTGGTCGTGGCTTTGACTGCTCGATTTGACATAGGTGCCGATGCCGCCGTTGTAGAGCAGGTCCACCGGGGCCTTGAGGATGGCGCGGATCAGGTCGTTGGGCGTCAGCGCCTCGGCCGCGATGCCCAGCACGTGGCGCAGTTCGGGCGACAGCGGCACGGATTTGGCGCTGCGCGCAAACACGCCGCCGCCGGCCGAGATCAGCGCGGGGTCGTAATCGGCCCAGGACGAGCGCGGCAGGGCGAACATGCGCTCGCGCTCGTGGAAGCTCGCCTCGGGCTGCGGGTCCGGGTCGAGAAAGATGTGGCGGTGGTCGAACGCCGCCACCAGCTTGATGTGGCGCGACAGCAGCATGCCGTTGCCGAACACGTCGCCCGACATGTCGCCTATGCCCACGACCGTGAAGTCCTCGCTCTGGATGTCGCGCCCCAGTTCGCGGAAATGGCGCTTGACCGACTCCCAGGCGCCGCGCGCGGTGATCGCCATTTTCTTGTGGTCGTAGCCGACCGAGCCGCCCGACGCGAAGGCGTCGCCCAGCCAGAACCCGTATTCCTGCGCGATGCCGTTGGCGATGTCGGAAAAAGTGGCCGTGCCCTTGTCGGCCGCGACCACCAGATAGGGGTCGTCCTCGTCGAGGCGCACCACCGAGGGCGGCGGCACGACCTCGCCGCCCACCAGGTTGTCGGTCAGGTCCAACATGCCGCGCAGGAAGGTCTGGTAGCAGGCCACGCCCTCCTTGAGCAGCGCGTCGCGGTCGCCGGCGGGCGCTCGCTTGAGCACGAAGCCGCCCTTGGAGCCGACCGGCACGATCACGGCATTCTTCACCATCTGTGCCTTGACCAGGCCGAGCACCTCGGTGCGGAAGTCCTCCATGCGGTCGGACCAGCGCAGCCCCCCGCGCGCGACCTTGCCGCCGCGCAGATGCACGCCCTCGACCCGGGGCGAGTAGACGAAGATCTCGAACATCGGCTTGGGCTGCGGCAAGCCGGGCACCAGTTGCGGATTGAACTTGAACGACAGATAAGGCTTGGGCGCACCGCCGGCGTCGGTCTGGAAGTAGTTGGTGCGGGTGGTGGCGTGGATCAGCGCCAGGTACTGGCGCAGGATGCGGTCCTCGTCGAGGTTGGCGACTTCGTCGAGCGCGGCTTCGATCTTTCCCCCCAGCGCGGTGGCGGCGCGGTGCCCCTCGTGCGCCGCTGAGGGGTCGAAGTGCAGCAGGAACAGCTCGACGAGCTGGCGAGCGATCCGCGGATGGCGGGTCAGGGTCTGGCGGATGTAGGCCAGGCTGAAGGTGAAGCCGGCCTGCCGCAGGTATTTGCTGTAGGCACGCAGGATCACGACCTCGCGCCAGGTGAAGCGCGCGCCCAACACCAGCCGGTTGAAGTCGTCGTTCTCCACCTCGCCGCGCCAGACCTGGGCGAAGGTGTCCTCGAACAGGCCCTTGACCTGGTCGAGCGCGAGCTCCGCGCCGGCCTCGTAGGTCATGGAGAAGTCGTGGACCCACACCGGCGCCGACTCCTGCGGCGCGATTTCGTAGGGGTGCTCGTCCAGCACCCGCACCCCCATGTGCTCCAGCATCGGCAGGCTGTCGGACAGGGGGACCGGCCCGCCCGCATGAAACAGCTTGAAGTGCAGTTGCTCGGGCCGCGCCTCCAGCGGCCGGTAGAGCGACAGGCCCAGGCCCGAGCCCGCTGCCTGCGGCGCCAGCCGCTCCATCATTTCGATGTCGTGCACCGCCAGCCGGGGCGAATAATGCTCGCGGTAGCCCGCCGGGAACGCGCCGGCATAGCGGCGGTAGAGCTGGGTGGCGCGCTCCTCGCCGCAGCGCTCCAGCAGCGCGGCATGGACCTCGTCGGGCCAGCGCCGCCCGGCTTCCGCGAGCCGCGCCTCGATCGCGGCCACGTCGAACTCGGGGATGCCGCTGGCGGGCCGGGTCCGCACCGTGAAATGGATGCGCGCGAGCGGCGATTCGGACAGCTGCACGTTGAACTCCGCGCTCACGCCGTTGAACGCCTCCAGCAGGATCTGCTGCATGCGCTGGCGCAGCTCGGTGTGGTAGTTGTCGCGCGGCACGAACACCAGGCAGGACAGGAAGCGGCCGTAGGGGTCGCGACGCACGAACAGGCGCGTGCGCTGGCGCTCGTTGAGGCGCACGATGCCCATGGCGTGCTGCACCAGATCGTCCTCGCCCACCTGGAACAGCTCGTCGCGCGGGTAGGTCTCCAGCACCATGCGCAAGTCCTTGTCCGCGTGGCTGCCGGCGAGGAAGCCGGCGCGCTGCACCACATGGTCCACCTTGCGGCGCAGCAGCGGGATCTGGGCCGGGTTCGCGCTGTAGGCGTTGTGGCTGTAGAGGCCGAGGAAGCGGTGCTCGCCGATCACCTCGCCCTGCGCGTCGAAGCGCTTGATGCCGATGTAGTCGAGGTAGCCGGGGCGGTGCACGGTGGCCCGCGAATTGGCCTTGGTCAGCATCAGCAGCTGCGGCACCCGCGCCAGGCGCCGCGAATCGGGCGGCAGCACGCCGAAGCTGGCCGAGCGTTCGTGCCCACGCTGGCGCAGGATGCCCAGCCCCGAATCCGGCACGATGCGCAGCACGTCTTCGCCGCCTTCGGTCACGAGGTCGTAGTCGCGGTAGCCGAGGAAGGTGAAGTGGTGGCGTGCGACCCAGTCGAGGAAGGCCTTGAATTCCTCGGCCTCATCGCGATCCACGGGCGCGGCATCGATCTCGGCGCTGATCTCGCGCAGGCGGGTCACCATCTTGGGCCAGTCCTCGACCGCCTTGCTCACGTCCTCCAGCACCCGCTCCAGGCCGGCGCGCAGCTTCTCCAGCTGCTGCGGGTCGGTCTGCCGGTCCACCTCCATGTGGATGATGGATTGCAGCGTCCCGTCGGCGGCTTCGGTGCCCAGCAGTTCGACGAAGTCGCCGCTGGCGTCGCGCTTGATCCGCATCACCGGGTGGATCAGCAGGTGCAGGGTCAGGCCCTGGCTGTTGGCCTCCATGGTCACCGAATCGACCAGGAACGGCATGTCGTCGTTGATGATCTCGACCACCGTGTGGCCGGACTGCCAGCCGTGCTCTTCGAGTCGGGGGTTGTAGACGCGCAGCTTGGCCGCACCGGGGCTGAAACGGCGCAGGAGGTTCCAGTGCGACAGGGCGGCCCCGTACAGATCCTGCAGGTTGCGCTCGCGCAGATCGTCGGGATCGACCTGTTCATAGTAGCCGCGCACGAAGCGCTCGATCGAAGCGGTGTCCTGGCCCGCGAATTTCTCTTCAATGAGGGCGGTGATCTTGCCGATCAGGTCCGCCTTGGTGTCTTCGGTTTTCGCCAACATGCCGATTCCCCTTGCGTGGCTGTGTCCACCGAGCGGCCACACCAGGCAGGTGGAGACGGTCGCCGGGAAACAGTGAGGTTGGTCTCAGCTTAGCCGAGGCACGGAAGGAATGAAAGCCGAAGTGGGGCAGGCCCAAAGAAAAACCCCGCTGAGTGCTGGAAGCATTCAGCGGGGTTTTGGTTTGGTGCCGGAGAGATGAATCGAACACCCGACCTTCTCATTACGAATGAGCTGCTCTACCGACTGAGCTACACCGGCTTTTAGTCGGCCATTATAGCGTGGTGTGATAGCCGGTGACGCGCTCGACCTCGTTGATCGAGCCCAGGATCACGCTCACGCGCTCGTGCAGCTTGCCGGGCTGGATGTCCAGAATGCGCTGGCGGCCGTTGGTGGCGGCGCCGCCGGCCTGCTCGATGAGCCAGCTCATGGGGTTGGCTTCGTACATCAGGCGCAGCTTGCCGGGCTTGTCGGGCTCGCGCTTGTCCCAGGGGTACATGAAGATACCGCCGCGCGTGAGGATGCGGTGCACGTCGGCCACCATGCTGGCGACCCAGCGCATGTTGAAGTCCTTGCCGCGCGGGCCATCCTTGCCCTGCAGGCATTCATCGATGTAGCGCCGCACCGGCTCGTCCCAATGCCGCATGTTGCTCATGTTGATCGCGAATTCTTTCGTGTCGGCCGGGATCTGCACGTTTTCCTGGGTCAGCACGAACGAGCCCTGCTCGCGGTCCAGCGTGAACATGGCGACGCCGTCCCCCACGGTGAGCACCAGCGTGGTCTGCGGGCCGTAGACGCAGTAGCCGGCGGCCACCTGCTTGTGGCCGGGCTGCAGGAAGTCCTTTTCCTCGACGCCGGCGTCGCCCTCGGGTTTCTTGAGCACGCTGAAGATGGTGCCGATGCTGACGTTGACATCGATGTTGCTGGAGCCGTCCAGCGGGTCGAACAGCAGCAGGTATTCGCCCTGGGGATAGCGGTTGGGCACGACGTAGATCTCGTCCATTTCCTCGGAGGCCATGGCCGCGAGGTGGCCGCCCCATTCGTTGGCCTCGATCAGCACCTCGTTGGCGATGATGTCGAGCTTTTTCTGGACTTCGCCTTGCACGTTCTCGCTGCCGGCCGTGCCCAGCACGCCTCCCAAGGCGCCCTTGTTGACGGCCTGGCTGATGCTCTTGCAGGCGCGTGCCACGACTTCGAGCAGCAGGCGCAACTGGCCCGGAATGAGTCCGTCGACGCGTTGCTGTTCAACGAGGTAGCGGGTGAGGGAAATTCTTGAGTTCATGGGGATTCTTCGCTGTGCTCAGAATGACAAATCAAAACAGGATGACAAATCAAAAATGACGAATGACGTCGGCAGCGCGTGCGAGTGTCATCCATCGTTGAAGGCGCAGCCGCAGTCATTCGTCATCAGTTAGTCGGCCAACGCGCGCGTCACGACTTCGCGCACATCGTTGCTCAAATCGGGCTTGGCGGCGACCCGGGCGATGGCCTCGCGGGCCGCGCCGCGGTAGGGCTCGGCCAGCTTCTTCCAGCGGTCCAGGGCGCGGGCCAGGCGGGCGGCGACCTGGGGGTTGATGCCGTCGAGCTCCATCACGCGCTCGCTCCAGAACACATAGCCGGCCGCGTCGGGGCGGTGGAAGGCGCCGGGGTTGGCGCTGCAGTAGCTGAAGATCACGCTGCGGGCGCGGTTGGGGTTGCGCAGGTTGAAATCCGGATGGGCCATGAGCTGACGCACGATCGGCAGGATGTTGCCGCCGCGGTCCGGTGCGCCGGCCTGCAGCGCGAACCACTTGTCCAGCACCAGTGCCTCGTCCTTGAACAGGGCGTGGAAGCGCGCAAGGGCCTGGCCCGCCAGCGCGTGGGCGCTGAAGACCAGGGCCGTCAGCGCGTTGAAGCGGTCGGTCATGTTGCCCGCGTTCTTGAAGCGCTGGTAGGCCTTGCCGGGCCAGACCGCGTCGCCGCTGTGGCGCGCCGCCAGGCACAGGTAGCCCAGGGCCATGCCGGCGAGCGCGCGGCGGCCGCTGGAGACGGGGTCAGGCCGGTAGCCGCCGCTGTCCTGGTGCGCTTCGTAGGCCCATTGCCAGTCCTCGAACAGGGCCTGCGCCAGCTGTTCGCGCATGGCTTCGCGCACGGCGTGGATGCGCTGCGGGTCGACCAGCTCGAGCTGCTCGGCAAGGTAGCTTTCGGCCGGCAGCGTGAGCACGAGCTCCTTGAAGGCCGCGTCCAGCGAGGGGTGGCGCAGCACACCGCGCATGGCCTCGATAAAAGCCTCGTCGAGCAGTGGAGCCCTTGGCGGGGTCGTGCCGGACGCTATTATTTTTATAGCGCGATTGACCGCCAGCCGCTGCCCGGCTTCCCAGCGGTTGAACGGGTCGCTGTCGGCGCTGAGCAGGGTCAGCAGCTGGGCGTCGCTGTAGTCGTAGTCCAGCACCACGGGGGCGCTGAAGCCGCGCAGGATCGAGGGCACGGGTTCGGCATCGACGTTGACGAAGGTGAAGGTCTCGCTGGCCTGCGTGAGCACGAAGGTGCGCGAGCCGGTTCCAGCCTGGGCCTCGTGGGCGAGCTGCAGCGCAGTTTCCGTGCCGTCGGGGCGCAGCAGGCCCAGGCTGACCGGAATCACGAAGGGCTCCTTGACAGGCTGGCCCGGCGTGGGCGCGCAGCTCTGCGACAGCGTGAGCTGGTATCTCCGCTGCGCCGCGTCGTACACGCCGGCGGCCCGCAGGCGCGGCGTGCCGGCCTGGCTGTACCAGCGCTTGAACTGGGGCAGCAGGCGCGCGAGGTCGGAGCCGGGGTTGGCGTCGGCAATGGCCTGGCAGAAGTCGTCGCAGGTCACGGCGTGGCCGTCGTGGCGCTGGAAGTACAGCGCCAGGCCCTTGGCGAAGCCCTCGCGTCCCAAGGGATCGGATGGCCCTTCGGTGGCCAGGGTCTGCATCATGCGCACGACTTCGGCGCCTTTTTCGTAGACCGTGACGGTGTAGAAGTTGTTGATCTCGATGTAGCTGTCGGGCCGCACCGGGTGGGCCATGGGGCCGGCGTCTTCGGGGAACTGGGCCGTGCGCAGCACGCGCACGTCTTCGATCCGCTTGACCGCACGGGCCGACGGCGAGCCGGCGAGGTCCTGGCTGAACTCCTGGTCGCGAAACACCGTCAGGCCTTCCTTGAGCGATAGCTGGAACCAGTCGCGGCAGGTCACGCGGTTGCCGGTCCAGTTGTGGAAGTACTCATGGCCGACCACGCTCTCGATGTTGGCGTAGTCGGTGTCGGTGGCCGTGGCCTGGTTGGCCAGCACGTACTTGGTGTTGAAGATGTTCAGGCCCTTGTTTTCCATCGCACCCATGTTGAAGTCGCTGGTGGCGACCACCATGAAGCGCTCCAGGTCCAGCGGCAGGCCAAAGCGCGCTTCGTCCCAGGCCACCGAGGCCATCAGCGAGTTCATGGCGTGCTCGGTCTTGTCGAGGTCACCGGGACGCACATAGACCTGCAGCAAATGGTCCTGGCCGTTGCGCGAGGTGATGCGCTGCTCGCGGCAGACCAGCTGGCCGGCGACCAGGGCAAACAGGTAGCTGGGTTTGCGGTGCGGGTCCACCCACTTCGCGAAGTGGCGGCCGTCGTCCAGCAGTCCCTGCTCGACCAGGTTGCCGTTGGCCAGCAGCACCGGGTACTTGGCCTTGTCGGCGCGCAGCGTGACATGGTAGCTGGCCATCACGTCGGGGCGGTCGAGGAAATAGGTGATGCGGCGAAAGCCCTCGGCCTCGCACTGGGTGAAGAAGGAGTCGTTGCTGACGTACAGGCCCATCAGCTTGCTGTTCTTGACCGGCGCGCAGGTGGTGAAGATTTCGAGCTCGAAGGCCTCGGGCAGGTTGTCCAGCACGAGCTGGCCGCCTTCGAGCTTGAACGAGGTCCCCTGGCCGTTGACCAGCACGCGCGCCAGGTTCAGCTCTTCGCCGTCGAGCTTCAGCGGCTGCGGCGCCATGTCGGCATTGCGGCGCAGCCTCATCTTGTTGAGCACGCGGGTCTTGGCCGGGTCCAGGTCGAAGCAGAGCTCGACCGTGTCGATCCAGTAGGCGGGGGCGGTGTAGTCGGCCCGCTGGATGGCCGTGGCTTGTCCCTGTTCGTCACGCAGTGGCAACATGTTGTTGTTCCTTAAACGCCTTGCTTGAGGCTGGCTTCGATGAAGGGGTCGAGGTCGCCGTCGAGCACCTTCTGGGTGTTGGAGATTTCGACGTTGGTGCGCAGGTCCTTGATGCGGCTCTGGTCGAGCACGTAGGAGCGGATCTGGTGGCCCCAGCCGACGTCGGTCTTGGTGTCCTCGAGCTTTTGCTGCTCTTCCATGCGCTTGCGCATTTCGTGGTCGTACAGGCGCGAGCGCAGGCGCCGCCAGGCGACGTCGCGGTTGCTGTGCTGGCTGCGGCTGTCCTGGCATTGCACGACGATGCCGGTGGGCACGTGGGTCAGGCGCACGGCCGAGTCGGTCTTGTTGATATGCTGGCCGCCGGCGCCGCTGGCGCGGTAGGTGTCGGTGCGCACATCGGCCGGGTTGATGTCGATCTCGATCGAATCGTCGATTTCCGGGTAGACGAACACGCTGGCGAAGCTGGTGTGGCGGCCGCCCGAGGAGTCGAACGGGCTCTTGCGCACCAGGCGGTGCACGCCGGTTTCGGTGCGCAGCAGGCCGTAGGCGTATTCACCCTCGATCTTGACGGTGGCGCTCTTGATGCCGGCAATGTCGCCGGCGGTTTCGTCCTCGACCGAGGCCTTGAAGTCCTTGCGTTCGGCGTAGCGCAGGTACTGGCGCAGCAGCATGCTGGCCCAGTCGCAGGCCTCGGTGCCGCCGGCGCCGGCCTGGATGTCGAGGAAGCAATTGCTCGGGTCGGCCGGCTGGTTGAACATGCGGCGGAACTCGAGATGCTCGATCTCCTGAGTCAGCTTGGCGGCCTCGGCCTCGATGTGCAGCAGGCCGGTTTCGTCGCCTTCCTCGCGGCTCATTTCATAGAGCTCGGTGTTGTCGGCCAGCTCCCGCGTAAGGCTTTGCAGCGTGAGCACCACGCTGTCGAGGGTCTTCTTTTCCTTGCCCAGTTCCTGGGCCTTCCTGGGGTCGTTCCAGACCGCCGGGTCTTCGAGCGCGGCGTTGACGGTTCTCAGGCGCTCTGACTTCGCATCGAAGTCAAAGATACCCCCGTAAGTCTTGGGTCCGGGCGCTCAGGTCGGCCAGCGTGGTGCCAATGAGGTTGATGCGTTCTGCTTCCATGATGAGACTCTTCCTGCAATGAATCGGGGACCGCGCCTCAGGCCTGGCCTGCGGGTAGCGGTGCATAACTGATTATTTTCTCACGCGAGGAACTCTTCGATCAGCCAGGCCAGCTGCCGGGGCTGGTCGTGGTGCAGCATGTGGCCGGCATCGCTGATCCGTGCGGTGCGGCAGTCGGGTATGGCCTTGAGCCGCTCGTGGTATTCGGCCAGCGTGTATTTGCCCTGCCACCACTGGCCCAGGCTGTCGTCGCTGGCTTCGATGGCCAGCGTGGGCGCGCTGATGCGCTTGTAGAGCTCCAGCACCTCGTCGGCCCGGTAGAGCTGGGCATTGGTGATCTTGTGGGCCGGATCGCCGAGGATTTCCCACTTGCCTTTAGCGTTGGGCCGGGCCCAGTGCCGGGCCAGCCAGTCGGCCTTGTCCTGGCTCAGGCGCGGGTTGGTCTTCATCAGGCGGCGCGCCACGCCTTCGGGCCCGTCGTAGGCCTTGAGCGCCATCTCGCCGCGGTGCAAGGCCTTGAGCTCGTCCATCCATCTGGCGTAGCGCCCGGGCGCCTGCGACGGCCGGGTCGCGGGCATGCCGAAGCCTTCGAGGTTGACCAGGCGGCGGATGCGCTCGGGCCGCGCGCCGGCGTACAGCATGGCCACGTTGCCGCCCATGCTGTGGCCGATCAGGTCGACCGGCTGGCCGGGGGCGTAGTGGTCGAGCAGGAAGTCGAGATCGGCCAGGTAGTCGGGGAACCAGTAGTTGTCGGTTCCCGACGTTTCGGTCAAACCAAAGCCGCGCCAGTCGGGCGCGATCACGTAACGGTCGTGCGCGAGGGCGTCGACGACGAACTGGTAGGAGGCCGACACGTCCATCCAGCCGTGCACCATGACCAGCGGCGCCTGGCCGGGGCTGGGCTGGCCCCAGAGGCGCACGTGGTAGCTCAGGTGGCGGATCGGGACAAACTCGCTGCGGGACGCTCTTTTGACTTGGTACATTCGACCGATGATAAGGAGACCGGGCGTGGCCGTCAGTCAAGTCCAGGACAACCACGCAGCGTCGCGTGCTGCGGTGGCATGAAGAGGAGCAGGCCCGTAAACTCGCGAACCGGAATGCCTGCGGTGCGCAACAACCAACCCTCAAGGAACGCCATGAACAAACTCCCCTTGGGTCAAAGCGACCTGCGTGTCACCCCGATTTGCCTGGGCACCATGACCTTCGGTGAGCAGGTCGACGAGGCCACGGCCCACGCCATCCTCGACCGCGCGCTGGAGCGCGGCGTCAACTTCGTCGACACGGCCGAGATGTATCCGGTGCCGGCCAGGGCCGAGACCTGCGGCGCGACCGAAACCATCATCGGCAACTGGTTTGCCAAGCGTCCCGATGCGCGTGGCCGGATCCTGCTGGCGAGCAAGGTCGCCGGCCCCTCGCGCGGCATGCCCTGGGTGCGCGAAGGCGGCGGCATGACGGCTGCGGACATCGTCGCGTCCTGCGAGGGCAGCCTCAGGCGATTGCGGACCGAGGTGATCGACCTCTACCAGATCCACTGGCCCGAGCGCCATGTGCCGGCCTTCGGCGCGCTGTACTACGACCCGGCCAAGGACAGGTCGGCCACCTCGATCCACGAGCAGCTCAAGGCGCTGCGCGAGCTGGTCCAGGCCGGCAAGGTGCGCGCGATCGGCCTGTCCAACGAGACGCCTTACGGTGTGCATGAGTTCGTGCGCCTGGCCGAGCAATATGGCCTGCCGCGCGTGGCCACGGTGCAGAACCCGTATTGCCTGATCAACCGCACGTTCGAGAACGCGCTCGACGAGACCTGCCACCGCCTGGGCGTGTCGCTGCTGGCCTATTCGCCGCTGGGCTTTGGCCTGCTGACGGGCAAGTACGACCAGTCGGGCACCGAAGGCCCAAACGCGCCCCGGCAGGCGCGCATCGCCAAGTTCGAGTCGGTGCGCAAGCAGCGCTGGGGCCGCCCCGAGGCCCTGGCTGCCGCGCGCCGCTACAGCGCCCTGGCGCGCGAGCACGGCCTCACGCCCACGCAGCTGGCCCTGGCGTTTTGCTATACCAAATGGCAGGTGGCCAGCACCATCATCGGCGTGACCTCGGTCCGGCAGCTCGACGAGGACCTGGACGCCTGGGGCACGACGCTGTCGCCCGCGCTGTTGGCGGCGATCGATGCCGTTCGCTGGGAGATGAGGGATCCGGCGCTGTGAGGGGTTGAGTGTTCAGTGTTGAGCGTTCAGCGTGGGAAGAGGTTGGGTGTTCGGCGCTCGGCGTTCAGCGTGAACATCCCGCCCGCTCAACGCTCAACGCTCAACGCTCAACGCTCAACGCTCAACGCTCAACGCTCAACGCTCAACGCTCAACGCTCAACGCTCAACGCCCATGAAGACGCACACCAGCGAAACCCCCGCCACCCAGTTCCTCAAGGCGAACCGGGTGGCCTTCACCGAGCACCCCTACGAGTATCTGGAGCATGGCGGCGCTCAGCACAGCGCCGAGGTGCTGGGCCTGGAGCCGTTCACGGTGGTCAAGACGCTGGTCATGCAGGACCAGGACGCGAAACCGCTGATCGTGCTGATGCACGGCAACCGCAAGGTTTCGACCAAGCAGCTGGCGCGCCAGATCGGCGCCAAGTCGGTCGAGCCCTGCAAGCCCGAGGTCGCGAACCGCCACAGCGGCTACCTGGTCGGCGGCACCTCGCCGTTCGGCACGCGCAAAGCCATGCCGGTGTTCATCGAGCAGACCATCCTGGCCCTGCCGAAGATCGCGATCAACGGCGGGCGGCGCGGCTATCTGGTGGGGATCGACCCTCGAGTGTGCGTGCAATTGCTCGGCGCGAAGGCTGTACAGTGCGCACTCAGCGAATAGAAAAACATGTCATTCCGAGGCGCAGCCGAAGAATCTGCCGCACCGCGGGATTCTTCCGGGCGCCGTAGGTGACCGCCTCTGGAGCTTTGATTGGAATCCATCTACCCCATCCTCGCCGCCGTTGCCGCCTACCTGATCGGCTCGCTGTCCTTTGCCGTCATCGTCAGCCGCCTGATGGGCCTGAGCGATCCGCGCACCTATGGCAGCAAGAACCCCGGCGCCACCAATGTGCTGCGCTCGGGCAGCAAGGCGGCGGCCGTGGTCACGCTGCTGCTCGACGGCGTCAAGGGCTGGCTGCCGGTGGTGCTGGTCAAGTGGTGGGGCAAGCCCTACGGGCTGGAAGAGGGCACGGTCGCCCTGGTCGCCCTGGCGGCTTTCCTTGGGCATCTGTGGCCGGTGTTCTTCCGCTTCCAGGGCGGCAAGGGCGTGGCCACCGCCGCCGGCGTGCTGCTGGGCGTGAATTGGGTGCTGGGGCTGGCCACCGCGCTGACCTGGCTGATCATCGCCTTCTTTTTCCGCTACTCCTCGCTGGCCTCGCTGGTGGCGGCCGTGTTCGCGCCGGTCTACTACCTGATGGGCGACCGGCTGGCCTGGTACACGGACACAACGATTTTGCTGGCGATTGTCGCCATGGCCGTGCTGCTGGCCTGGCGCCACCAAGAGAACATCAACCGCCTGCTGCAGGGCAAGGAATCCAGACTGGGAGCCAGGAAATGAGCAAACTCCAGCGTTTTCATGTGGGCGCGCGCCTGAGCGAGATGGCCGTGTACGACGGCACGGTCTACCTGGCCGGCCAGGTGCCGGAAAACCCGACCAAGGGCATACAGGGCCAGACGGCCGAGGTGCTGGCCATGATAGACCGCCTGCTGGCCGAGGCCGGCAGCGACAAGACGCGCATCCTGATGGCGCAGATTTTTCTGGCCGATCTGGCCGATTTCGACGGCATGAACGCGGCTTGGGACGCCTGGGTGGCGGCCGGCCACGCGCCGCCGCGCGCCACGGTGCAGGCCAAGCTGGCCCGGCCGGAGTGGAAGATCGAAGTCGTGGTGACGGCGGCCGTACCCTGAGTTGCTCTTAAAACTATAGCGGCTTGCGACCGCTGCATCCGGGCCTGGCGGCGATTTCCTGCATCAAGGGGATCAATACCGGCGCTCCAGCGTCATCAGGTCGTTGTCGCGCCGCATCTGGAAGCGCGTGAGAAAGCTGTTGCCCAGCAGCACATAGGGCATGTGCTGGGGCGTGACCACCGCATCGACTTCGTAGACCTCGACGTCGCCGACCCGCACCGAGCCGAGCTTGACGCGCCAGCCTTGCGTGATGCCGTTGGCCGTGTTCATGCGCACGGGCGTGCCGGCCTTGTAGTTCAGGCCCACCCGTTCGGCCTCGGCCAGGCTCAGGCCCACCACCGTGGCGCCCGTGTCGACCATGAACTGCACGGCGCGGCCGTTGATGCTGCCCTGTGCCGTGAAGTGGCCGCCGCTGCCCGCCGTCAGCGTGATCTTGTGGCCGCTCGCCGGGCCGCCGGAGCCGCCAACGCTGGCCGGCGCATCGCCCACGCGCAGCGTCTGGCGCTTGCCGCCGATTTCCACCACCGCCTGGTCGCCCGCCGTGGACAGCACTTTCACACCTTGATGGACCTCGCCGGGCGCCACGCCCTTGGGTGCGCCGCCGTCCACCACCAGCAGGGCCTTGTTGCCCAGCATGCCGGTCAGGGCGACGGATTGGGCCAACGCCGGCACAGCGAGCACCGACAGCACCAGAACAAGCGCGTTCAAGCCCACCTGTTCAGTCGCGGAAGTTGTTGAAGCTGATCGGCACGTCGCTGATTTCCTTGCGCAGCAGCGCCATCGCGGCCTGCAGGTCGTCGCGCTTGGCGCCGCTCACGCGCACGGCGTCGCCCTGGATGGCGGCCTGGACCTTGAGCTTGCTGTCCTTGACCAGGCGCTGGATCTTCTTGGCCAGCTCGGCCTCGATGCCGTTGCGCACCTTGATGATCTGCTTGACCTTGTCGCCGCCGATCTTCTGCACCGCACCCTTGTCCAGGAATCGCACGTCGACATTGCGTTTGGTGAGCTTGTTGCGCAGGATGTCCTCGACCTGCGCGAGCTGGAATTCGGCATCGCCGAACAGCGTGATTTCTTTTTCCTTGATCTCGATCGCGGCCGACGTGCCCTTGAAGTCGAAGCGTGTGGCGATTTCCTTGGCCGTGTTGTCCACGGCGTTTTTCACTTCAACCAGATTGGCTTCACAAACAGTATCAAAAGAAGGCATGGAGGGGTTCCGCTCAGAAGGGCTGATGAGAGAATGGCGCCAATGTTAGTCGAGAAAAATGTCCCGCTCCAGCCCTACAACAGCTTCGGCATCGTGGCCCGCGCCCACACCCTGGTGCGCGTGGCCGGCGAGGCCGATGTGCGGGAGGTGCTGGAGGATGCGCAGCTCGGGCCGGCCCCGAAGTTCGTGCTGGGCGGGGGCAGCAACATCGTGCTCACCGGCGACGTCAAGCCGGTCGTGCTCAAGGTCGAGGTCAGGGGCCGGCGGCTGATCGACGACGGCGCCAAGGCCTGGATCGTGGAGGCCGGTGCCGGCGAGAACTGGCACGACTTCGTGGGCTGGACCCTGCAGCAGGGCTGGCCGGGCCTGGAAAACCTGGCCCTGATTCCCGGCACCGTGGGCGCCTCGCCGGTGCAAAACATCGGCGCATACGGTGTGGAGCTGCAGGACCGCTTCGAGTCGCTGGACGCGGTGGACCTGACGACGGGCAAGAGCTTCACGCTCAGCGCCGCGCAATGCGCATTCGGCTACCGCGACTCGGTGTTCAAGCATGCCAGCGCCTCGCCCAGCGGCTTCGGCCTGGCCGGCAAGGCCCTGATCACCCGCGTGCGCTTTCGCCTGCCCAAGCCCTGGAAGCCGGTGCTCGGCTACCTCGACCTGACGCGCAAGGTCGCCGAGACCGGCATCCACGAGCCTTCGGCGCGGCAAATCCACGACTGGATTTGTGCGATCCGCAACGCCAAGCTGCCCGACCCCAGGGTCATCGGCAATGCCGGCAGCTTTTTCAAGAACCCGACGGTCACGCCCGAGCAGTGCGCCGACATCATCGCCCGCGACCCCAAGGTCGTTCACTACCCCATGACCGACGGCAGCGTCAAGCTCGCCGCAGGCTGGCTGATCGACGCCTGCGGCTGGAAGGGCAAGTCGGTGGGCAATGCCGGCGTCTATGACAGGCAGGCGCTGGTGCTGGTCAATCGCGGCGGCGCCCAGAACCCGGTCACGGGTGGCGAGGTGATGACGCTGGCCAGGGCAATTCAGACCAGCGTGTACGAACGCTTCGGCATCCGGCTCGAACCCGAGCCCGTGGTGGTGTGAACAGGTCCGTGGCCTCTGTCGCCTAAGTGGCTGAAGCGTGGCGGGCCCGGCCGGATACTGGGCCGCTACAGGAGTTTCACATGGACATTGCAGGCAAGGTCGCCATCGTCACCGGTGGTGCAAGCGGTATCGGCACGGGCATTGCGCGGCGCTTGGCCGCCGAGGGTGCACGCGCCGTGGTGGTGGCAGACGTCGATCTCGAGCGTGCCGAGGGCGTGGCCAGGGACATCGGCGGCCTGGCCGTGTGCTGCGACGTGAGCCGCGAGCAGGACATCCAGGCCCTGGTCGAGGCCACGCGCCAGCGCTACGGCCAGGTGGACATCTACGTCTCCAACGCCGGCATCCTGGGACGCATGGGAGGCTTCGAGCTGGAAGACCCGCTGTGGCAGAAGATGTGGGACATCCATGGCATGGCCCATGTGTGGGCGGCACGCGCCGTGGTGCCCGAGATGGTGGCGCGCGGCGAGGGCTATTTCCTCGTCACGGCCTCGGCGGCCGGCCTGCTGAGCATCGTCGAATCGGCGCCCTATGCGGTGACCAAGCATGCGGCCGTGGCCTTTGCCGAGTGGCTGCGCATTGCCTATGGCCGCCGCGGCCTGCGCGTGTCGTGCCTGTGTCCGCAGTCGGTGCAGACCGACATGGTCACGGGCGACGGCGGCTCGGCCGGGCAGGATGGCATCCTCACGCCAGAGCAGGTCGCCGCCGAGGTGGTGGGCGTGATGCGCGACGAGACATTCCTGGTGCTGCCGCACCCCGAGGTGGCCCAGTACTTCCGGAACAAGGGCGCGGACTACGAGCGCTGGATCGGCGGCATGCAGAAGATGTACGCCAGGCACGCGCAGGGCGGCTGAATGCTGCCCGCCGGCGTTGCCGGCGGACGCCTTTACTTCGGTTCTTCCTTGCCCAGCTGCGGCAGCCCCACGCCCGAGCCGGCGGACAGCAGGCCGGTGCGGGTGTAGACGGCCAGCTTGTCGCGCGTGTCGACGATGTCGAGGTTGCGCATGGTGAGCTGGCCGATACGGTCGCGCGGTGAGAACATCGATTCACCTTTTTCCATCGTGAGCCGCTCGGGCTTGTAGGTGAGGTTGGGCGATTCGGTGTTGAGGATCGAATAGTCGTTGCCACGGCGCAGTTCCACAGTCACTTCGCCGGTCACAGCGCGCGCGACCCAGCGCTGCGCGGTCTCGCGCAGCATGATGGCCTGCGGGTCGAACCAGCGGCCCTGGTAGAGCAGGCGGCCGAGCTTGAGCCCGTTCATGCGGTACTGTTCGATCGTGTCTTCGTTGTGGATGCCGGTCACGAGGCGCTCGTAGGCCAGGAACAGCAGGGCCAGGCCGGGAGCCTCGTAGATGCCGCGGCTCTTGGCTTCGATGATGCGGTTTTCGATCTGGTCGCTCATGCCCAGGCCGTGGCGCCCGCCAATGCGGTTGGCCTCCAGGATCAGCTCCACCGGGCTCGCGAAGCTCTGGCCGTTCAGCGCGACGGGCTGGCCCTCTTCGAAGCGCACCGTCACTTCCTCGGCCTTCACGGCCACGTCGTCGCGCCAGAAGGCCACGCCCATGATCGGGTTGACGATCCGGATGCCGCTGTTGAGGTGCTCGAGGTCTTTCGCCTCGTGCGTCGCGCCCAGCATGTTCGAGTCGGTCGAATAGGCCTTCTCGGCCGACATCTTGTAGCCAAAGCCGGCCTGGGTCATGAAGGCCGACATTTCGGCGCGCCCGCCCAGCTCGTCGATGAACAGCTGGTCCAGCCAGGGCTTGTAGATCTTGAGATTCGGGTTGGTGAGCAGGCCGTAGCGGTAGAAGCGCTCGATGTCGTTGCCCTTGAAGGTGCTGCCGTCGCCCCAGATGTTGACGTCGTCTTCCTTCATCGCGGCCACCAGCATGGTGCCGGTGACGGCGCGGCCCAGCGGCGTGGTGTTGAAGTAGGTCACGCCCGCCGTGGAGATATGGAAGGCGCCGGACTGCAGGGCGGCGATGCCTTCGGAAGCGAGCTGGCTGCGGCAGTCGATCAGGCGCGCCTTCTCGGCGCCGTACTGCAGGGCCTTGCGCGGGATCTCGTCGTAGTCGGGCTCGTCGGGCTGGCCCAGGTTGGCGGTGTAGGCGTAGGGCATGGCGCCCTTGAGCTTCATCCAGTGCAGGGCGGCGCTGGTGTCCAGGCCGCCGGAGAAGGCGATGCCGACCTTCTGGCCGACGGGCAGGTGTTCAAGAATCGTGGGCATGACAGGTCCGCGTTTCAGCCGAAGTGACAGATGTAGTGGTAAGCCTCGGCAACGCGGATCTCGAACTTCGAGTTGCCGGGCACGCTGAATTTCTCACCGGCCGAGGACTTGAACCAGACATCGCTGCCCGCGAGCTTGTACTCGCAGGAGCCGGCCACGCATTCCATGATCTCGGGCGCGCCGGTGTTGAAGGTCAGGGTCGCGGGCAGGATCACACCGACCGACTTTTTCGTGCCGTCGGACAGGGTGATGCCATGGCTCACGCACTTGCCGTCGAAATAGACGTTGGCCTGGGTGGTGACGGACACGCCGTCGATCTTCTCGGTGCTCATTTGCGCGTATTCGTTGGGGGAAACCATGGATTTTAGGTCACGGCCATCGTCGGCCGACCTCCCGCGCCTGAATCCGCGAGCCAGGCTCTTGCGTACCACGGGGGAAGCCCGACAATCCGCCCATGGCCACCGACCCCCGAGACATCCATCTGATCGCCCTGATCGACCGCATCGCCGCCCGGCACGCCCACAGCCCGTCGCGGCCGCGCGCCGACGGCGAGGCCGCCCTGCGCGAGCTCTACGACTCGACATCGTCCAAGCTCTACGGCGTCGCGCTGCGGGTGGTGGGTCAGCGCGACTGGGCCGAGGACGTGCTGCAGGAGGCCTATCTCAACATCTGGCGCATCGCGGGCGACTACCGCGCGTCCTTGAGCCCGCCCATGGCCTGGATGGGCGTGATCGTGCGCAGCCGCGCGCTCGACTTCCTGCGCCGGCGCGCCAGCGAACGGGCCGATGCGGCGGCGGCGCTGGACGACCGGGTCGCCGACACCGTGGCGGGTGATGACCCCGGCCCCATGGATACCACGCAGGCCAGCGAGCAGGCTCGGGCGCTGCACGAGTGCCTGCGCCAGCTCGAGGCCAGGCAGCGCGAGGTGCTGAGCCTGGCCTATCTGCGCGACCTGAGTCATGGCGAGTTGGCCCAGCAGCTCAAGCTGCCGCTGGGCACGGTGAAGACCTGGATCCGGCGCGGCCTGGAGCAGCTGCGCGGCTGCATGGCGAGATTCGCGTAAGGGTGATGGCATGAACCTGCTGAACCATCACCAACTGCTGGACCAGCTGGCCGCCAGCTACGCCCTGGGCACGCTGCGCGGGCCGGCGCGCCGGCGCTTCGAGGCCCTGGCCCGCGACAGCGCCACCGTGCGCGCCAGCGCCCTGATCTGGCAGGAGCGTTTCGCCTCCATGACCGAGCTGCAGGCCGGCGAGGCGCCCAGCCCGAATGTGTGGAAGCGGATCGAAAATCTGGTGGCGGCGCAGCCGCAGGTCCCCGCCCGAGCCGTTGCCGTGGAGGCTGCCATGTTCGACAAACTGCGCCGTGCCCTGGGCCTGTGGCGTGGCGCGGCCTTCGCCGGTGCGCTGGCCAGCGTGGCCGCCGTGCTGGTGGGCGTGAACCTGAGCCGCGAGGTGGACAGCCAGGGCAGCCAGCTCGCGCAGGTGAGCCGGCAAAGCGCCGTGATGGCGCAGCAAAACGCCCAACTGGCGGCCCAGCTGAAGGCCACACCCGACATCCAGTACGTGGCCGTGCTGGCCGACGACAAGGCCGCCGCGTCCATGCTGGTGACATTCGACCCCAAGAACCAGCGGCTGACGCTCCAGCGCGTCGGTGCTTACCAGGAGGCGGCCGACAAGTCCCTGCAGCTCTGGGCCCTGCCACCTTCGGGCGGGCCGAAATCGCTGGGCGTACTGGGCAGCGACAAGGTGATCCGCCTGACGGCGGCCGAGGGCGAGGTGCGCGAAGTTCCGGCCCTGGCGATCAGCCTGGAGCCCAAGGGCGGCGTGCCCAGCGAGCGCGGGCCAACCGGCCCGGTGCTGTTCAAGGGCGCATTGCTGCGGACAACGCTATGAATTAAATAGCGGCACGATCCCATTCCATAAGGGTTTGAGCAGGATCTTGCTAAAAAAATGGGCCGCCCGGGAAGTTCCGGGCAGCCCGGTCGTGTCCGTCACGCGGCGGCTTCAGCGTCAGTGATGGGGACCGTGATGGCGATGGCCGCTGTGGAAGCTGAAGCCCAGCGACAGCGCCACCGGGGCGAAATAAGGCTGGGCGTAGTAGGGCCGGGCGTAATAGGCCGGATAGACCGGCGTGATGTAGGTCGTGGGCGCGACCGGCTGCACGTAGACCGGCGGCGCGGGTGCCGGCTGCACATAGCCGCTGTCCGGCGGGGGCGGGGCCGTGCTGATCGGCGTGATTTGCAGGCGCACCGTCGGGCCGGGATCGCTGGGCATTTGCACCGTGTACTGCTTGCCCGCGTATTCGTAGACCACGTTGTAGCCCACGGTGCGGTTTTCATAAAAGGTCTGGGTGCTGCAGCGCTGCACGTTCTGCACCTGCGGCTGGCTCGGGCCTTCGATCCTGTCACCGATCATCGCGCCGCCCAGGATGCCCAGCACGGTGGCCGCGGCCCGGCCGCTGCCATGGCCCACGGCGTTGCCTGCGGCGCCACCCGCAACGGCACCCAGCAGCGCGCCGGCACCGGACTTGGTGGACGGTTGTGTCAGCACCGCCTCGTTGGTACAGACCTGGCGCGGCACGCCGACCTGCTGGATCACGGGGGTGCTGGAGATCACGCGGCCGGTTTCCTGGGCCGCGCACAGCCCAGCTGCCGCCAGCAGGGTCGAAAGCAGGAGGATCTGTTTCATGGGCGGCCTCCTTGATCGCGTATTCATATTGGAAGTCTAGTCAGTAGGAGCCGCTTTGCCAGCCGAAGTTCGGCCAGGCAGCGGTAAAAGTTTGTGGCCAGGGCGCCGACTCAGGCTGCCAGCGCGGCCCAGGCCGCAGCGTCGAAACCCACGGTGGTCGGCCGGCCGCTGGCGCTGCCCCATTCCACGACCGGGCGCTTGATCACGCTCGGCTGGGCCAGCATCAGCGCCTTGGCGCTGGCCGCGTCCCTCACCGCGGCCTGGGCGGGCCCATCGAGCTTGCGCCAGGTCGTGCCCTGGCGGTTGAGGAGTTTTTCCCAGCCGACAGCCGCAATCCAGCCGTCGAGCTGGGGCTCGGGCACGCCCTGCTTCTTGAAGTCGTGAAAGCGGTGGTCCAGGCCCTGGTCGGCCAGCCAGGCGCGCGATTTTTTGCAGGTGTCGCAGTGGGCAATGCCATAGACGGTGATCATGCGGCCGGATTGTGCGCGAAAAAAGGGCGGGCCTGACGCCCGCCCAGCAGGCTGCAAGAAGGGGTAAGCAGCCCGGAATCAGTTCTGGAACGAAATCCGCGTCGCGCTGATGCCTGTGCCGTTGATGGCTGCGACGCCCCTGACTTCGACGTTCTGGTTCTTCGCGTTGTTGGCCAGGTCGGCCTCCGTGCCGTTGACGAAGACTACCGCGCCGGCAAAGCTCACGGTCACGCCGCGCAGCACAAAGGTCTTGAGCGTCGTATTGAGGTTGCTGATCGCGCCGCGAAGCTCGAACTCCTGCGCGTCGATTTTTGCCTGGTCTTCCAGCTTCACTTCGCTGGCCACCAGCACGCCGTTGACCACCCGGCCCTTGACTTCGACCCTGACCCCTACATTCAGGCCGGCCGGGAGGCTCACGCCGCTGGCATTGATCGGCAGCCCGTTCACGCTGAACTGGGCGGGGGTGGCCGGGTTGAACGCCGTGATCGTGCCTTCGACTTCGGCTTCGTCGCGGTCCTCGACGGCTTCTTCGGGCGGGCGAATCCGTCGTGCGAAGAACACCGCGGGAGCCGGTACCTCGGCGAGCAGCCGCACGCGCGCCAGCACCGTGCCACTGTTGTCCAGCGTCACGCGCACATCGGTCGTCGCATCGAAGCGGATCGCGAGGGTGCCGATATTGAACGTCTTGGTTGCGGCATTGAAGTTGCGGACCAGGCCCTCGATCCGGTAGAGGTCAGGCCTGTTCCTGAGCTCGATGCGGGTGGCGTTGATGCGGTTGAGGGCGGGGTCGACAAAGCCGTTGACCTCGATGACGACCGGCGCGGCGGGCGTGCTCGCTCTCACCAGCAAATCCAGCGCCCCCAGGTCGCTGCTCAGGCCGTCCTCGAAGATGGTGGTGTTCATGACCTGGACGGTCTGGCCCAGCACCACCAGGGTCCGCGCGCTCGGGCTGACGCTGCTGATCGGGCCCAGCAGTTCGCCGCCGAAGGTGATGGAGTCGGCGCGGGCCGAGCGGCCGCTCGGGTCCGATGAAATCGACGAGCCCCTGACCCGGACCACCATGCCCAGCTTGAGGTCGTTGCGGCTGCGCGCGATGCCGTCGTCATCCAAAACGCTGGCGTTCGAATCGTCGAAGCGCACGCCGTTGACGATCACGGAGCCGAAGCCGGTGATGGCCCCGACCGAGAACGATCCGGTGCCGCCACTGCTGACGCCGGCAATGCCGCCCCCGCCGCCACAGCCTGCCAGCGCCAGGGCCGTGCCCAGCAGGCTCAGTAGTCCTTCCCGGCGGGTCATGCCCTGATTTGCCGGTGCACTGTGTGCTGTTTTCATCATGTCTCTCCTTGGGGGGATGGGGTGGGGGCGCCAGAGGGCATGGCTTGCGACCAGGTGTACAGGCCTATGCGCATGCTCTGGCCCTGCGTGCGGCCCGTGCGGCGGTCGGCTTCGATCAGTTCTTCCAGCCGGGGTGCGATTTCGTCGAGCATGCGGCGCCAGTGCTGCGTCATGAGCTCGCGGGCCTGGGCCAGCGATTCTTCCGAGAGCTCGTCGGCAAAAATGGCTTGTTCGAATTGCTGCCTGCCGTCGCCCAGCACGTTGGCCGTGGCCGCGCGCAGATGGTCGCCCACGTTGTCGCCCAGGTAGCTCACCATGCGCGCCCAGTCGCCACGCGGCACAAAGGCGTCGCCCAGCACCTCGACCCTGTCGGTGGCCGGGTCCAGCGCAGCCAGTTTCAGGCGGCACAGTTCGTCGAGCAGGGTGCGCGGATGCACATCACGGGTGACCGACTGGGCCAGGGCTTCGAAGCTGGGGGCCGGGCCCTGGCGCGGCAAGGGCTGGGGCTTGCCGTCCGCATCCCGCAATGCCGGGTTGGCCAGCCAGCGCGTGAACAGCTCGGTCACCGGGGAGCGGTGGATTTCACGCTCTTGCGCGGGCTGGTTCTCCAGCCGCGCCACTTCGCGTCGTGTGAGGCCGGTGCTGGCGCTGATGCGGCTGGTCAGGCGGCTCGATGGCTGATCGCCGTGCGCCGAGCGGGCAGCCTGGACGAAGGCCAAGCGCAGGCGTTCCTCGATCATCTGAATCGTGACGCCCTTTGCCACGCACAGTCGCGCCAGCGGCGCCAGCACATTGCCCAAAGCATCGAGCAGCACCTGCTTTTCACCGCTCAAAGCCGAGTCCGGAGGGGGGGCGGGGCCTTTGTCCATGGGAGATTTCGGAATTATTCTCAGTATAAATGTGCAAAAGGCCCATTTAAAGTCGATTTTGTGACAAACCGGGAGGGCCGGCGGGGCAGAGTGAGCCCTCGCCAAAAATGGCACGCGAAAAAAGGGCGGGCTCGACGCCCGCCCAGCAGAGGCTGCAAAGGGGGGAAGCAGCCCGTTACTCGAAGGTGATCCGGATCGCGTCGATGCTGATACTGCTGGTCGTCGAATCGGCAACGGTGCCTCTGACCTCCACCTGGACGCCGTTGACCAGGCCTGCCATGGTGCCGCTGAAGTTCACGTTGACCACCATGGTTTTGTCGAGTGACGTCAGCGTGAAACCCGTCGCGGTCTTGTTGGAAACCGTGCCGTGCAGTTCGAACTGACGCTGATCCACCTCGACCTCGTCCTCGATCTTGACCTTGTCGGCCACCAGCACGCCGTCGGCCCGCAGGTTGCCTTCGACCTCGACACGCGCACCGAGAACGACTCCGTCCCTGCCATCGGGGAACGCGGCGCCGCTGGCGTCCACCGATATGCCATTGACGCTGAACTGCGTGACCGAGGTGAAAGCCGTGATCGTGCCCTCGATTTCAGCTTCGTCGCGGTCTTCGAGCAGGATTTCCGGCTTGCGGATGCGGGTCGCGATCCACTCGGCGGGGAGCGGAGCCGGCGGCAGCACGGCCACGAGCCGCACGCGCACCAGGACGCCGTCGTCCGGCGTCACACGTACCTCGTCGGCAGGGGTGGTGCTGTAGTTGATGCGAATCGCGTTGGCACCGGTGCCAATGCTGAATTTCTTGGCCACCGGGTCGTGGACCCTGGCCAGCCCCGTGATCCTGAAGAGGTCGGGGGCATTCTCCTTCTCGATGAAGGTCGCCTGCAGCTTGTTGGCCGCTGGATCGAGCACGCCGTGGACTTCGACGATGGTATCGGTCGCAAGGGACGCAAAACCGTTGGGCAGTGACTCGTCGAAGACGGTGCTGCCGGTGACCTCGACCGTCTGACCAAGCACGACAAACGTCTTTTGTGCGGCATTGGGCGTGCCCTGGATCCGCCCCTTCAGTTCGCCGCCGACCACCACGGTCTGCGCCGTTGCGCTGGTGCCGGAGAGGGGCGAGCCTTTGACGGTCGCCATCATCCCAAGCTTGAGCTTGCCGCGCATGTCGTTGCCGTCGTCGTCTTTGACGCTGGCGCTTGAATCGTCAAAGCGAATGCCGTTGACGATGATGGAGCCGAAGCCAGTGATGGGTCCGACCGAGAACGAGCCGGTGCTGCCCGCGGCAGCCGGGCCGCCGCCGCCACAGCCGGCCAGCGTCATGGCTGTGCCTAGCAGGGTGAGCAATCCTTCGCGGCGCGTGATGCCACAGGGCTCCGGCGAGTTGTGCGTGGTGTTCACGTTCATGGGGTCTCTCCTTGATGTATCGATTGGGCCGCCGCGGGCGGGGCGGCGTTGGTGTAATGGTTATAAATGTGCAAAAGACACATTTCAAATCGAGTGTGTAACAAATACCTTTTGAACTGGGGGTCAAACAACCCTTGGCTTGCAGGTGGCAGGGCAGGCTGCCGAGTGGCCGGGCGGCGTTGCCCAGATAATCGCGCTGCTTATGAACACCTTGACCGAATGGCTCGCGCACTGCGAGCGTCTGCATCCGAAAAACATCGACATGGGGCTGGAGCGCGTCAGCGAGGTGGCCCAGCGCATGGGCTTGCGGCTGGACTGCCCGGTGATCACCGTGGCCGGCACCAACGGCAAGGGCTCGACCTGCGCCATGCTGGAAGCCATTCTTCTGGAGGCCGGCTACCGCACCGGGCTCTACACCTCGCCGCACCTGGTGCACTTCGAGGAGCGCTGCCGCATCCATGGCGAGGTCGTCGCAGCCGAGGACCTGGCCGAGCATTTCGCGCGGGTCGAAGGGGCGCGCGCCGATACATCGCTGACCTATTTCGAGTTTTCCACGCTGGCGATCCTGAGCCTGATGGCGCAGGCCCGGCTGGACGTCGCGATCCTGGAGGTCGGCCTCGGCGGGCGGCTGGACGCGGTCAACATCATCGACACCGACTGCGCCGTGATCACCAGCATCGACCTCGACCACATGGAGTTCCTCGGGCCCGACCGCGAAAGCATTGGGCGCGAGAAGGCCGGCATCATGCGCACCGGCAAGCCCGCCATCGTCAGCGACCCGATGCCGCCGCAAAGCGTGCTCGACCGGGCGCTGGAAGTGGGGGCCGACCTGTGGCGCCTTGGGGTCGACTTCAATTTCTCGGGCGACAAGCAGCAGTGGGGCTGGGCCGGCCGAGGCCGGCGCTACAGCGGCATGGCCTATCCGGCCTTGCGCGGCGCGAATCAGCTGGTCAACGCCTCGGGTGTGCTGGCGGCGCTGGAGTCGCTGCGCGACAAGCTGCCGGTCACGGCCCAGGCGATTCGCAACGGGCTTGCCCTGGTCGAACTGCCGGGGCGCTTCCAGATCATTCCCGGCCAGCCCGTGCTGGTGCTGGACGTGGCCCACAACCCGCATTCGGTGGCGGCGCTCGCCGCCAACCTCGATGCCATGGGTTTCTACCCCACGACCCATGCCGTGTTCGGCGCCATGGCCGACAAGGACCTCGCCCACATACTGGCGAGCGTCCACCCTCTGATCGACCGCTGGTACTTCACCGACCTGCCCACGCCCCGGGCCGCCTCCGCGGCGAACCTGTTGGCCCAGTGGAACGCCCTGCAGGCCTCGCCGAAGGGGCGCAAGGACGTGCTCGCCGCGACCTACGCCGATCCCATGCAGGCCCTGCAGGCGGCCGTCGGCGCCGCAGACCCCGCTGATAGAATCGTGGTCTTTGGATCGTTCTACACCGTGGGCGGTGTTTTGAAAGACGGCACGCCCCGCCTTCATGCCAAACACCTGAGCGCTTGAGTCTGCACTTCATGGCTTTTTTCAAGTTCCGATGGCCGGGCCGCAAGCCTGGCGAGGACCAGGCAGCGAGCACGGCCCAGCCCGAGAGCGTCGAGGCGCTGCGCAGGCGCGCCAGGCACCGCCTGATCGGCGCCGCCGTGCTGGTGCTGACCGGCGTGATCGGCTTTCCGCTTCTGTTCGACACCCAGCCGCGGCCCATTGCGGTCGATATCCCGATCGAGATTCCGGACAAGAACAAGGCCAAGCCCCTGGTGATCCCCGCAGCCCCAGCCCCGGCCCCGGCGAAGGCCGCGCCGGATCCAGCACCGGCGCCCGGCGGCATCCCTGCGTCTTCGCGCGTGTCGGACGCGGCCAGCCTGGATGCCAGGGAAGAAGTTGTGACGGCGCCTAAATCAGAAGAAAAACAGGCACCGGCCCCCGTCGCTCCTGCATCAAGCGCTACAACAAAAGAAGCAAAGTCCGAACCCAAGCCAGAGGCCAAACCGGCGACCAAGGCCGACCATGGCGCCAAGGCGCGGGCCCTGCTCGAAGGCACGGCGGCCGAAGCCACGGCCGAGGATGGCCGCTTCGTGGTGCAGGTCGGCGCGTTTTCCGATGCGGCCAAGGCCCGAGAAACCCGCCTCAAGGTGGAAAAGGCGGGCCTCAAAACCTATACCCAGGTCGTGGAAACCAAGGATGGCAAGCGCATCCGGGTGCGGGTCGGGCCGTTTGCCAGCAAGGCCGACGCCGACAAGGCGGCCCACAAGATCAAGGGGCTGGATTTGCCGGCCGCCATCCTCACCTTGTAAGGTGGGGCTGTCTGATGGCCGCGCTGGACTGGGTGTGTTTGGTCGTGCTGTTGGCATCGCTGGCACTCGGTGCCTGGCGTGGGTTGGTGTACGAGGTGCTGTCGGTCCTGAGCTGGCTGGCCGCGTTCGTGCTGGCGCAATGGTGGGCGCCCGAAGCAGCGGCCAAGCTGTCCCTGGGCAGTGCGTCCGAGCCGGTGCGCTACGCCGCCGGTTTTGTGACGGTATTCGTGGCGGCCGTGTTGGCCGGGGGGCTGCTGGCCTGGTTGACCAAGAAGCTGGTCGAGGCCGTCGGTTTGCGGCCCGCGGACCGCACGCTGGGCGCAGCCTTTGGCGCGCTGCGGGGCCTGATCTTGCTGCTTGCGGCGACCGTCGTGATGCACATGACCCCGCTGAAGACCAGCCCCTGGTGGCAGGAGTCGGAAGGGGCCGGTGCGCTGACAGCGGCGCTCAAGGGCCTGAAGCCGGTGTTGCCGCAAGGGTTTGCGAAATATTTGCCTTGAGGTTTGCCATTTTCGGGCGTCGCGAAGAATCTCCTTGCAGGAGATGCTCCAGGGCGTTCGGCGTGACAATTCGACTACTTAGTGGGACAGACCGCAGCGCCGCCGGCGTCAGCGCTGTCCCCAACTGGATGGAACTATGTGTGGAATCGTCGGCGTTGTCAGCAACGCCCCAGTCAATCAGCTGATTTATGACGCCTTGCTGCTGCTGCAGCACCGGGGCCAGGACGCGGCCGGCATCGTGACGCAGCAGGAGCGCAAGTTCTTCATGCACAAGGCCAAGGGCATGGTGCGCGATGTGTTCCGTACCCGCAACATGCGCGCGCTGCCGGGCAGCTGCGGCCTGGGCCAGGTCCGCTACCCGACGGCCGGCAACGCCTACAGTGAGGAAGAAGCCCAGCCGTTTTACGTCAACGCACCGTTCGGCATCGTGCTGGTGCACAACGGCAACCTCACTAACGCGCGGGCGCTCAAGGCCGAGCTGTTCTCCACCGACCACCGCCACATCAACACCGAGAGCGACTCCGAAGTCCTGCTCAACGTGCTGGCCCACGAGCTGGAAAAGGCCACGCGCGGCTTGCCGCTCAAGCCCGAAGACGTGTTCACCGCCGTGCGCAACGTGCACCGCCGTGTGAAGGGCTCCTATGCCGTGGTCGCCCTCATTGCAGGCCATGGCCTGCTGGCCTTCCGCGACCCGTTCGGCATCCGGCCCCTGTGCATGGGCCGCGGCAAGGACGGCACGCTGATGGTGGGCAGCGAGTCGGTGGCGCTGGAGGGCACGGGTCACGCGTTCGACCGCAATATCGCGCCGGGCGAAGCCGTGTTCGTGGACCTGCAGGGCAAGCTGTACGCCCAGCAGTGCGCCGATGCGCCGCAGCTATTCCCCTGCATTTTTGAGTTTGTCTACCTCGCCCGGCCCGACTCCGAGCTCGACGGCATCTCGGTCTACCAGGCCCGGCTGAACCTGGGCGAAACCCTGGCCAAGCGCGTGGTCTCCACCGTGCCGCCCAGCGAGATCGATGTGGTGATTCCCATCCCCGAATCGAGCCGGCCCAGTGCCACCCAGGTCGCGCACCTGCTGGGCATTCCGTACCGCGAGGGCTTCGTCAAGAACCGCTATGTGGGCCGCACCTTCATCATGCCGGGCCAGGGCGTGCGCAAGAAGTCGGTGCGCCAGAAGCTCAACGTGATCGCCAGCGAATTCAAGGGCCGCAACGTGCTGCTGGTCGACGACTCCATCGTGCGCGGCACGACCAGCCGCGAGATCGTGCAGATGGCGCGCGATGCCGGCGCCCGCAAGGTCTATCTGGCCAGCGCCGCGCCGCCGGTGCGCTTTCCCAATGTCTACGGTATCGACATGCCGACCAGCAGCGAACTGGTCGCGCATGGCCGCACCATCGAAGAGGTGCGCGAGATCATCGGCTGCGACGCGCTGATCTACCAGGATGTGGACGCGATGAAGAAGGCCGTCGGCTCGCTCAACCCCAAGCTCGCGGGCTTTGATGCCTCGTGCTTTGACGGCGTCTACGTGACCGGCGACATCACCTCGGACGACATCGTGCGGCTCAACGAAAACCGCGTGAGCGAGCAAGAGGGCGACGAAGACACCTCGCGCCTGGCCCTGCCCAATCACGCCGACTGAACATGACGAACAAGAAACTGCCCGACAAGCTGCACCTGGACACGCTGGCCGTGCGCGCTGCGGTCGACAAGAGCCAGTATGGCGAGAACTCCGAGGCCCTGTACCTGACATCGAGCTTCACCCAGCCCGACAGCGAAACCGCGGCGCGCCGTTTCGCCGGCGAGGAAGAAGGCTACATCTATTCGCGCTTCACCAACCCGACCGTGGCGAGCATGGAGCAGCGCCTGGCCGCGCTCGAGGGCATGCAGGCCTGCATCGCCACCTCCAGCGGCATGAGCGCGATCCTGCTGCTGTGCATGGGCCTGCTCAAGGCCGGCGACCATGTGGTGTGCTCGCGTTCTGTGTTCGGCTCGACCATCAAGCTGATCGGCACCGAGTTCGCCAAGTTCGGTGTGCAAAGCAGCTTTGTCTCGCAGACCGACGTGGCTGAATGGAAGGCTGCGATCCGGCCCAACACGAGGCTGCTGTTTGCCGAAACGCCGACCAACCCGCTCACCGATGTCTGCGACATCCGCGCACTGGCTGACCTCGCGCACAACGCCGGCGCCCTGCTGGCCGTGGACAACTGCTTCTGCTCGCCCGCGCTGCAGCAGCCGGTGAAGTTCGGCGCCGACCTCGTGATCCACTCCGGCACCAAGTACCTCGACGGCCAGGGCCGTGTCATCGCCGGCGCGCTGTGCGGACCCGAGCAGTTGATCAAGGACACATTCATCCCCGTGATGCGCAGCGCCGGCATGAGCCTGTCGCCGTTCAACGCCTGGGTCGTGCTCAAGGGCATGGAGACGCTCGGCATCCGCATGCAGGCGCAGTCGCTGCGCGCGCTCGAACTCGCCAAGTGGCTGGAAGACCATCCGAAGGTGGAACGCGTCTACTACCCCGGCCTCAAGAGCCACGCCCAGCACGAGCTGGCCATGGCCCAGCAGTCGGGCCAGGGTGGGGCCGTCGTGTCGTTCGACGTGAAGGCGTCGGACGCCGACCAGGCCCGCAAGAACGCATTCCATGTGATCGACACGACGCAGCTGATGTCCGTGACGGCCAACCTGGGCGACGTGAAAACCATCATCACCCAGCCGGCCAGCACCTCGCACGGCCGCCTGACCGAAGCCCAGCGCCAGGCGGCCGGCATACGGCAGAACCTGATCCGCGTGGCCGTCGGCCTCGAACACCTCGATGATTTGAAGGCCGACCTCTCGCGCGGCCTGGACAGCTTGAACTGACCCCGTCATTCTGAGCGCAGCGAAGAATCTCCAGCGCCCGCGGTCCTTCCCTCCGTTCAGGATGACAAGCACGATGCCATGACAAAAATCCGCACCCGTTTCGCGCCGTCGCCCACCGGCTTCATCCACCTGGGCAACATCCGCTCGGCCCTCTATCCCTGGGCCTTTGCCCGTTCGCGGGGCGGCGACTTCATCCTGCGCATCGAAGACACCGATCTGGAGCGCTCGACCCAGGCCGCCGTCGACGTCATTCTCGAAGGCATGGCCTGGCTGGGCCTGGACCACGACGAAGGCCCGTTCTACCAGATGCAGCGCATGGACCGCTACAAGGCCGTGCTCGCCGAGCTGCAGGCGGCTGGCCATGTCTACCCCTGCTACATGAGCGTCGCCGAGCTCGATGCGCTGCGCGAGAAGCAGATGGCGGCCAAGCAGAAGCCGCGTTACGACGGCACCTGGCGGCCCGAGCCGGGCAAGACGCTGCCGCCCGTGCCCGCCGGCGTGCAGCCCGTGCTGCGCTTCAAGAACCCGATCGGCGGCAGCGTGGTCTGGGACGACAAGGTCAAGGGCCGCATCGAGATCAGCAACGACGAGCTTGACGACCTGGTGATTGCGCGCCCCGATGGCACACCGACCTACAACTTCTGCGTGGTCGTCGACGACATCGACATGGCCATCACCCACGTGATCCGTGGCGACGACCATGTGAACAACACGCCGCGCCAGGTCAACATCTTCCGCGCGCTGGGCAAAGAGCCGCCGGTCTATGCCCATCTGCCGACCGTGCTCAACGAGCAGGGCGAGAAGATGAGCAAGCGCAACGGGGCCAAGCCCGTCACGCAGTACCGCGACGAAGGCTACCTGCCCGACGCCATGGTCAACTACCTCGCGCGCCTGGGCTGGAGCCATGGCGACGACGAGATCTTCAGCCGCGCCCAGTTCCTCGAATGGTTCGACCTGGACCACCTGGGCAAGAGCGCTGCCCAGTTCGACGAGGCCAAGCTGCGCTGGGTCAATGCCCAGCATCTCAAGGCCATGGCCGATGAGGCGCTTGGCTCCCTGGTGGCCGCGCATTTGCGCAAGCGCGGCCTCGCAGCCGACGAGCGCCTGAGCGCGATCTGCGCCCTGTTCAAGGACCGCTGCGACACCATGGTCGCGCTGGCCGACTGGGCCGCAGCGTTCTACGCCGACGTCACGCCGCTTGAGGCCGAGCTCACCCAGCATCTGACCGAGGCCGTCAAGCCCGCGATCGCCATGCTGGCCGACAAGCTGGCGGCCTGCGCCTGGGACAAGGCGTCGGTTGCGGCGGCCATCAAGGAAGTGCTGGCGGCGACCGGACTGAAGATGCCGCAACTGGCCATGCCGGTGCGCGTGCTCGTGATGGGCCGGGCCCAGACACCGTCGCTCGATGCCGTGCTGGCGCTCAGCAAAAGAGAAATTGTTGTGGCTCGTTTGAAAACCGCCTGAATTTCAGTCTATAATTTAAGGCTCGACACCTGACAAGGTAGAGACATCGAAAGATGATCTTGTGGGGGTATAGCTCAGCTGGGAGAGCGCTTGCATGGCATGCAAGAGGTCATCGGTTCGATCCCGTTTACCTCCACCACAAAGTGTCGAATGGTTGGCTCCAAGGTTTTGACCCTATCGTCTAGAGGCCTAGGACATTACCCTTTCACGGTAAGTACCGGGGTTCGAATCCCCGTAGGGTCGCCAGTTTTCATCGCAGGATGAAGCGGCACAAGTCGGCAGCACTTGACTCGCAAGAGTGAACGCAGCCTACCAGGAGTGGTAGTTCAGTTGGTTAGAATACCGGCCTGTCACGCCGGGGGTCGCGGGTTCGAGTCCCGTCCACTCCGCCAATGAAATCAACGGGTTGCAGCAGAAATGCCGCAACCCGTTTTTCTTTGTCCGGGTCGAGGGGTAAACCGAGGGGTAAACCAGGCGTGAGTTTTCCTGGTACGCCATGGGCGGTCCCGAAAGCTCAGTCGCGTCGCGCGGGCGGTCGAGGCAGACCCAGGTGAGGAGCGCCGAGCAATGAAGAAATAGAGGATCGAGGATGGTTGATGCAACTGCCTCGACATTCAATGCCGGTGCGTCGATGCTCGGGTATCAGGTGCTGCTCACCGAGGAATGGCTGCGCCAAGGCGTGCAGACGATCTTCATCAAGGCGCCGCAGTCGCAATCACCCGAGGACCAGTTGCTGCTGCAGTTTCAGGGCATGATTGCCGAATACGAGCGCGCCCAGATCCTGGAGCGCTCGCGGCGCGGAAAACGCCATCGCGCCAAGCAGGGCGAGGTCAGCGTCCTCAGCGGCGCCCCGTATGGCTATCGCTACGTTCGCAAGACCGAGGAGCGTGCGGCCTACTACGAGGTCATCCAGACGCAGGCCGAGGTGGTTCGTCAGGTCTTCGAGCTGTACACCGCACAGGCGCTGAGCATTGGTGCCATCACACGGCGACTCAACGAGTTGGGCGCGCCGACGAGGAAGGATCAAACCTGCTGGGAGCGCTCGACCATCTGGGCGATGCTGCGCAACCCCGCGTACCAAGGCATGGCCTGCTTCGGCAAGACCCAGGAGGCTCAACGGTCGCATCGCGACAACCGGGTGGCACGCACGCGTGGTCATTCACCGCGCCGCGGTCCGGTTGAGCCGAGCATCTTGCAGGGCCTCGTGCACTGCGCCCGCTGCGGCTACGCGCTGTATCGGACGTCCACGCGCAGCAGCGCACGCAAGATCTACTACTACCGATGCCTGGGCTCGGACGCCTGGCGCTATCAAGGCCAGGCACGGTGCAGCGCACGCCCCATCCGGCTCGATCTGCTGGAGGAGACCGTATGGATCGAGGTCGCCCGACTGATTGAAAACCCTGCGCTGGTCCAGGCCGAGCTGGCCCGGCGCATGGAGGCGGCGCGCACGTCCCATCCGGCCAAGCAACACCAGGACAGGATTACCCGCGAGCTGTTGCAGGCCCAACGGCGTATCGAGCGTTTGCTGACGGCCTACCAGGAGGACCTCCTCAGCCTGGACGAGCCGCGTCGGCGCATGCCCGAATTGCGGCAGCGCGAGTCGCGGTTGAAGGCAGAACTCGAATCGCTGAGTGCCCAACTCGCTGACCAGGCCACGTATCTGCGGCTCGCTCACACGCTGGAAGAATTCCTGGCGCGCCTGCGCACACAGGTGCAGGGCCTGGACGTGCTGGAACGCCAGCGCGTCGTCAGATTGCTCGTCAAGGAAGTGGTGGTCGGCGACGACGGCATCACCATCAGACACCAATCCCGCACTCGAACCGGCCCTGCGGCGGGTCCGAGCCGCCGGTCGATTCGGGTGCGCCGTCGCCGAAAGGCGGCAGTTCTGGGACGGGTTCGCTATTGCGTACGTGGCGTGCTCAGTCCGCTGCTGGCCAACCTGTTCCTGCACTACGTGTTCGGATGACAGACGGGGTGACCATCCCGAGACGAGCTTCGACTTCCTGGGCTATACGTTCCGGGCTCGACGGTCGAAGAATCGGTGGGGGAAGTACTTCGTCAACTTCAGTCCGGGCATGAGTGCCAAGGCCGGCAAGCGCATCCGCCAGGAGATCCGGAGTTGGAAGCTGCCAGCGCGCAGCGACAAGACGCTGGGGGACTTGGCGCGCATGTTTGACAGGCAAATTCGGGGCTGGGTGAACTACTACGGCGTCTTCTACAAGTCGGCGCTGTACCCGACGTTGCGGCACCTGGACCGCAAACTCGTATTGTGGGCGACCCGAAAGTACAAGCGGCTGCGCGGCCATCGTCGTCGCGCAGCTCATTGGCTTGAGCGCATCGCGCGCGAAAAGCCACGCATGTTCGCACACTGGCGGCTGCTATGGGGAAAGACTGGGATGGGAAGAGCCGGATGAGTCGAGAGATTCAAGTCCGGTTCTGTGAGCACCTGGAGGGGCGGTTCCTTCGGGTGACTCGACGCAACCTCTACGTCAGGAGCCGGCGTGCGGGCGAGCGGGTGCTGCAAGCGCTGCGCGGCTGCTATGGGAGGCTGGCGCTGCGAATCAACGAGTCGAAGACGGCGGTGGCGAGGTCTGGGGGCGCAAGTTCCTGGGCTACCGCTTTTGGGCCGCGCCGGGAGGCGTCATCAAGCCGCAGTGGCCGCATCGGCCCTGGACCGCCTGCGCGAGCGCGTTCGGCAGATCACGCGTCGCACGAGAGGGCGCAGCCTCGAACAGCGAGGATGTCACTGGCATCAAATTCCACCGAAGGGGCCATTGGATCAGTCTGATGCTAATTCGGGCTACTTTGGGTGCCAACTTCGCAATCCGGTGCTGCTGTGGCTGCTTCAGAATTTCTTCCTATTTGGCACTAGCAGTGCGCTCGCGAACTACGGAGAACAAGATGAGTAACGATGGCGGATCGAAGATTTTGATCGAGAGAAGTTTGACCCCGACTGCGCCTGAAGAGCGTGAGCGGCTCGTGGAGAACCCGGTCTTCGGCCGGTTGTTCAGCGACCACATGGCTACCGCCCGGTATTCCCAGGAGCGTGGCTGGCATGACGCCAAGGTCGAGCCACGGGACGGTTTCAAGTTCGATCCGGCGACGCTGGTGTTTCACTATGCCCAAGAAATCTTCGAGGGCATGAAGGCCTATCGTCTTCCCGACGGAGGCGCAGCGTTGTTCCGCCCAGAAGCCAATGCTCGCCGTTTTCGCAATTCCGCGACCCGGTTGGCGATGGCTCCCCTGCCGGAGGAACTGTTCCTCGAGTCTGTCCGTGAGCTGGTTCGCGTCGACCGGGATTGGATCCCCACGACCGAAGGCGCAGCCCTGTATCTCAGGCCCTTCATGATCGCGACAGAGGCCCTGGTTGGCATGAAGCCTTCAGCTGAGTACCTGTACTGTGTCGTCGCGTCGCCTGTGGGTTCCTATTTCAAGGCGGGGTCTCCCGCCGTGACGCTATGGCTTTCTGAGAACTTTACCCGCGCGGCACCTGGAGGGACGGGCGATGCCAAATGTGGTGGCAACTACGCCGCAAGCTTGGCTGCTCAAGCCGAAGCAACTCGGGAAGGTTGCGACCAAGTCGTGTTTCTCGATGCGGTGGAGAGACGTTGGGTCGAAGAGCTTGGTGCGATGAACATCTTCTTCGTGTTCGACGATGGCTCGATCCAGACTCCGCCTCTGTCCGGCACGATTTTGCCTGGTATCACGCGCGAGTCCCTGATCATGCTGGCACGCGACTTGGGATTGACCGTGCGAGAAGAGCCTTATGCAGTCGATCAGTGGCAAGCTGACGCTACGAGTGGGCGCCTGCGCGAGGCGTTTGCTTGCGGCACAGCTGCCGTGGTGACGCCGATTGGCAAGGTAAAAGGGCGCCAGCACAACTTCACTATTGGGGACGGTGGGGCCGGTCCGGTGGCTGGCCGCTTGAAGGCTGCACTATTGGATCTTCAGCAGGGGCGTGCGCCGGACCCCCATGGCTGGATGGACCGATTGTTCTAAGGCTGGGCATGCTGGGTGAGCCTGAGGCACTGCATCGAGGCCCGGTGTGCAGTGCACAGGTTGATTCCCGGATTTTGTAGGATCGGTGGGCTGCTCAGATCTGTTGTCTATGACCACACTAACGCGAGACCACCTGCTCGACGGCACCTTCCGCAGCCGCATGCCGTCTGGCTCGTTGTTGACAGACGAACAGCTTGAGTATTCCATCGCGGAGATGCTAGCTTCACGGCCCGACGGGCCGCTGTGGGTCTTTGCCTATGGGTCGCTGATCTGGAACCCGCTTCTCACGTTCGACGCTCGGAAAACCGCGATCCTCACTGGCTGGCGCAGAAGCTTCTGCGTCCGCTCCGTATCTGTTCGTGGGAGCGAGGAATGGCCAGGTCGTGTTCTCGGGCTTGAACGTGGCGGTCAGGTTCAGGGCGTGGCCTTTCTTCTGCGCGACGATCACGTGGACACTGAACTGCGCATGCTTTGGTCCCGAGAGATGGCGAGCGGCGTGTATCACCCAACATGGACACGCGTAGCCCTTGACGATGGGCAGGAGGTTGCGGCAATCGCTTTCGTTGCCAATGTCGACCACTCCCATTTTGAGTCTGACACTTGTGTTTCAACCGTCTCCAAACTCGCAGCACGGGCAACAGGCGCTTTCGGTTCGAATGCGGAGTACATACGCTCGCTTGGCAAAGCTCTTTCCGATCATGGCCTGAAAGATCCATATGTCGACGAAATCATTCGTTGCTTGAATCAAGTTGGGGAAGTTATTCCGAATTCGTCCTCCGACGATGGTGACCTTCGGTAGGCCTCATAGCGGCAATTCGAGTGTTTGTTTCACTATCGTGCTGGGTACGTCGGTCTTGACGCTTTGAATCCCATTGGCGCGCGTCAGGTGCCGGCCCTGGAAGCGCCGGTAGTCCTCGATGTCCTTTGCAACCACACGCAGTAGCGCGTCGCAGTCGCCCAGCATCAGGTAGCACTCAAGCACCTGAGGCAAGCCGACCATCGCGGCGGCAAAGTGCTCGATCGTCTCTTCGTCCTGTGCTCGCAGCCAGATCCGCGCGAAGAAGGTGAGGCTCGCCCCGACCTTGGACTGGTCGAGCACTGCGACGTAGCGGCGGATGACCCCGGCCTCCTCCAGGATGCGTACGCGGCGCAGACACGGCGAGGGCGAAAGGCCGACTTCCTGTGCCAACTCGATGTTCTGAATGCGGCCGTCGCGCTGAAGGGCTGCAAGGATGCGACGGTCTATGTTGTCTAGTTCCATTGGCATATGAATCTACTTTTGATTAAATTATTGGATTGGTGTGCCAATTTGACAAGTATTTGGCGCATGTTTGGAATTAGATTGCATGAGTGGAGGCCTATGATTCCAAACCATGAGCAATACCTTGATCCTCGATCGAACCAGCCCGCTCGAGGGGGGCGATGGTGGTGCCCACTCGGAGTTCCTGCGCGGCCTGCGAGCGTCTCTGCCCGTCTTGTGCGGGTTCCTGCCGTTCGCATTGGTGCTGGGAGCCCAAGCAGCGCAGAAGGGAATCGGCTCCTTCGAGCTGGCGCTGATGACGGGGCTGAACTTCGGTGGCGGTTCAGAATTCGCGGCCATCAAGCTTTGGACTTCGCCTCCACACGTCCTGCTGATCGTTGCAATCACTCTTCTGATCAATAGCCGTCACCTGCTGATGGGGGGAACGCTGGCGCCGTTTATCCGCCACTTGCCACGGCACAGAGCCTTTGTCGCGCTCTTCTTCATGTGCGATGAGAGCTGGGCGATGGGAATGGCTGATGCGCGGCGCCGCGCTGCGGCGGGTGAAGAACATCCGTTCAGCTTGCCCTACTACATGGGAAACGCCGTGAGCCTGTATCTCGTTTGGGCCCTGTTCACGTCGCTGGGCGTCATGGTCGGACCGTTTATTGGTGATGTGCGGGCCTGGGGATTCGACATGGCCTTTCCTGCGGTTTTCTTGGTTCTCATGCGAGGCATGTGGAAGGGGTGGCGCGCAGGGTTCCCGTGGTTCGTGAGCCTCACAGTGGCGGCTGTCGCGTATCTGTTCATACCAGGTGCCTGGTACGTCGCCGCTGGCGCGTTGTCCGGGATTGTTGCGGCCTGGTTCTGGGTCGGGGGGGAACAATGAACATGGCCTCTTTGCTCACCATCGTCCTGATGGCACTCGCGACCTATATGACGCGGGTGCTGGGATACGTGGCCCTTCGGAACCGGACGTTGGGGCCTCGGGCCACGATGACCATGGAAGCCGCCCCCGGCTGCGTGCTGGTTGCCGTCATCGCGCCGCACTTTGTGGCCGGCGATCCGGCTGAGCTGTTGGCCCTCGTCGTCACGGTCGCTGCAGCCACCCGGCTGCCGATGCTGCCGACGGTGGCAATGGGTATTGGCGCCGCATTCCTGCTGCGCCACCTTTTGGTGTGAGCCCATCTGCGCGGGCTGCGCCATTGGCGCACGCAACCGGCGGATCCGCCTGGGCACTTGCATCCACGTCAGACCTCGAGGAACGGCGGAGGCGGCTGAGGCAGCCTCCTCTTGGTTGATGAAATCGGTCGTCGGATCTGGCACTGTCGCTTCACGCCATCGCACGCGCCTCGCCCGTGCCGTGGAGATTGCTCGTGCATCGACCGCAGATCTTTGGATGGTCCGGATCGTGACCGACGTCGTCGCGCCAGTGCCAGCAGCGCTCGCATTTACTCGCATTCGATGGCGCCACCGCCACTGTGAGGTTGTCGCCTTCCACCACGGTCACGGCGGAGACGATGGTGACGAAGCGTAGGTCTTCACCGAGCGAGGAGAGCAGGGCGTGATCTTCCGGCCCCGCCGTGATCCGCAGGTTGGCTTGTAGCGATGAGCCCACCTTTCCCTCACTGCGCAGTGCCTCGATCTCCTTGTTCGCTTTGTCACGGATCTCGCGGATTCGCGCCCATTTGGCGAGCAGCGCGTGGTTGGGCGCAGCGAAGTTCCAGAAGGTCTCCACGAAGATCGAGCTTGACTCGTTCGGTTTGAGGACCTTCCACGCCTCTTCGGCAGTAAAGCTGAGGAAGGGCGCCATCCAGCGGAGCATTGCCTGTGTCAGTTGCCAGAGTGCCGTCTGCGCGGAACGCCGAGCGAGCGATTTCGGGGCGGTGGTGTACAGCCGATCCTTCAGCACGTCGAGATAGAACGCTCCGAGATCCTCCGAGCAGAAGACCTGCAGCCTTGCCACCACGGGGTGGAACTCATAGTTCTCGTAGTGCTGAAGCACTTCGGCCTGGAACTGCGCAGCACGCGAGAGCGCCCATCGATCGATCTCGAACATCGCCTCGACCGACACAAGGTCTCTCGTCGCATTGAAGTCGCTCGTGTTGGCAAGCAGGAAGCGGAAGGTGTTGCGGATGCGGCGGTAGGCATCGACGACGCGCGCGAGGATCTTGCCGTCGCCGGCAATGTCACCAGAGTAGTCGGAGGATGCCACCCATAGACGGATGATCTCGGCTCCGAGGGTGGAACTGATCTTCTGGGGCTCGATGCCATTCCCCAGCGACTTGCTCATCTTGCGGCCCTGGCTGTCCACTGTGAAGCCGTGCGTGAGCAGCGCGCGGAACGGCGCTCGATCGACGAGCGCGAAGGCGAGCAGCAGCGATGAATGGAACCAGCCGCGATGCTGGTCATGGCCTTCGAGGTAGAGATCGGCTTCGGGGCCCTCCGCGTGGTGTCCCTCGGGATGGCTGCCCCGCAGCACATGCGAGAAGGTCGAACCGGAGTCGAACCAGACCTCGAGGATGTCGCTGCTCTTGTCGTAGTGAGGCGCATCGTCAGGCCCCAGGATCTGCTTGGCCGACACGAGGCTCCAGGCCTCGACTCCGCCGCGCTCGATGATGTCGGCCGCCTGGTCGAGGATGTCCATCGTGCGAGGGTGAAGGTCTCCAGTGTCCTTGTGCAGGAAGAAGGGGATCGGTACGCCCCAACTGCGTTGGCGGCTGATACACCAGTCAGGGCGGTTGGTGATCATGTCGCGCAACCGAGCGCGACCGCTCTCCGGAAAGAAGCCGGTCTGATCAATCGCGTCCAGCGCCAGCTGGTGCAGCGTGTGTCGGGCCTTGTCCTTGGTGAAGATGCCTTCACCCTCGTCCATGCGGATGAACCACTGGGCTGCGGCCCGGTAGATCACCGGGGTCTTGTGGCGCCAGCAGTGCGGGTAGCTGTGCGTGATGGTCTCGATGGCGAAGATGCGGCCCGCCTCCTTCAGCGTGTCGATGATCGCAGGCACTGCCTTCCAGATGTTCTGCCCACCGAACAGCGGCCAATCGTGGGCGTAGGAGCCATGGTCTTGGACAGGGTTCAGAATTTCGTCGTACCGCATCCCGTGCGCCATGCACGTGTTGAAGTCGTCCAGGCCATAGGCTGCCGCGCTGTGCACGATACCCGTGCCATCCTCGGCGGTGGCGTAGTCGGCCAGGTAGACCGGGCTGAGGCGGTCGTAGCCGGGATCGACTTGGGCAAGCGGGTGGTGAAAGCGGATACCGCCGAGCTTCTCGCCCGTGACAGTGGCGAGCACCTCACCCGTAAGGCCATACCGGGCCAGGCACTTCTCGACCAGTCCGGTCCCGAGCACCAACAGGCCGCGTTCCGTATCGACGAGCGAATACTGTAGCGTCGGATTCAAGTTGAGCGCCTGATTGGCAGGGATGGTCCAGGCGGTGGTGGTCCAGATCACCACGTAGGCACTCTTGGCGAGCATCGTCAGGCCAAAGGCGCTGGCCAGCCGCTCGGGCTCGGCGCACAGGAATCCAACATCAAGCGCCTGGCCCTTCTTGTCGGTGTATTCGATCTCGAACTCGGCCAGCGAGGAGCCGCAGTCGAAACACCAATGGACGGGCTTGACGCCGCGGTAGACGAAGCCACGTTCGATCACGCGCTTGAAGGCTCGGACCATGCCGGCCTCGTTGCCCAGATCCATGGTCCGATAGGGGCGATTCCAGTCGGCCAGCACGCCCAGGCGTGTGAAGTCTTCCCTTTTTTGCGCGATCTGTTCTGAAGCGTAAGCACGGCTCTTGGCCTGCATCTCGTCCCGGCTGAGACTGCGTCCGTTCTTCTTCTCGATCGCGTTCCCGATCGGGAGACCATGGCAGTCCCACCCCGGAACGTACTGAGTGTCGAAGCCGTTCAGTTGCCGCGCCTTGAGGATCATGTCCTTCAGGACCTTGTTGACCGCATGGCCCATGTGGATCGCTCCATTGGCATACGGTGGGCCGTCATGCAGGACGAAAAGCGGAGCTCCGCGGCGCGCTTCGCGCAGTTGCTTGTAGACGCCATGCTCGTTCCATTCCTTGACCCAAGCGGGTTCGCGCTTGGCGAGATCTCCGCGCATCGGGAAGGGCGTATCGGCCAGGTTCAGCGTCGCGCGGTAGTCAACAGGGCTCTTCTCAGTCATGGGGCAAGGTGCGGGGTCGATGGTGAGTCAAAGTAGGGGAGGGCCATTCAGGCGGTCGCAGGCTCATCCAGGCCACGTTTGGCTTGTTCATGCCCAAGACGGGCCCGGCGCCACTCGCCGGCTCAGCTCGACTTGCCTTCAAGTGCAGACACGAGCGCCGGAACGGCTTCGAACAGATCAGCCTCCAGGCCGTAGTCGGCCACGCTGAAGATGGGCGCCTCGGGGTCCTTGTTGATCGCTACGATGACCTTGGAGTCCTTCATGCCCGCCAGGTGCTGGATTGCGCCCGAGATGCCGCAGGCGATGTACAGCTGCGGCGCCACGATCTTGCCGGTCTGGCCGACCTGCCAGTCATTGGGCGCGTAGCCCGCATCCACCGCCGCGCGGCTGGCGCCCAAGGCGGCGCCCAGCTTGTCGGCCAGCGGTGTGAGCACTTCGTTGAACTTGTCGCTGCTGCCTAAGGCCCGGCCGCCAGAGACGATGATCTTGGCGGCGGTGAGTTCGGGGCGGTCGCTCTTGGTGATCTCGCGGCCGACGAAGCTGCTCTTTCCGCTGTCGGCCACTGCCGGCACGGGCTCGATGGCCGCGCCGTCGCCCTGCGCTGGTGCGCTGTCGAAGCCGGTGGTGCGCACGGTGATGACCTTGACCACATCGGCGCTCTCCACGGTAGCGACGGCGTTGCCGGCGTAGATGGGGCGCTCGAACGTATCGGGGCTCAGGACCTTGGTGATGTCGCTGATCTGCGCGACATCGAGCTTTGCGGCCACGCGCGGGGCGACGTTCTTGCCGTGCGCGGTGGCTGGGAACAGAATATGGCCGTAGTGGCCCGCAATCTGCAGCACCTGAGCCGCCACGTTCTCGGCGAGTTGTTCGGCCAGTTGCGGCGCGTCGGCGTGCAGCACCTTGGCCACCCCGGCTATCTGCGCCGCTTGCTTGGCAGCTTCCGTCGCGTTGGCACCGGCGATGAGCACGTGCACGTCGCCGCCGCAGGCGAGTGCGGCGGTCACGGTGTGGTGGGTGGCGCCCTTGAGCTGGGCGTGGTCGTGTTCGGCAATGACGAGGACGCCCATGTTCAGATCACCTTGGCTTCGTTCTTCAGCTTCGCCACGAGTGTGGCTACGTCGGGCACCTTGATGCCGGTGCTGCGTTTGCGCGGCTCGGCCACTTTCAGGGTCTTGATGCGCGGGGCCACGTCCACGCCCAGATCGTCCGGCTTCACCGTCTCCAGCGGCTTCTTCTTCGCCTTCATGATGTTGGGTAGCGTGACGTAGCGCGGCTCGTTCAGGCGCAAGTCGGTGGTGATGATGGCCGGCAGCGCCATGCTCAAGGTCTCGAGACCGCCGTCGACTTCGCGGGTGACCTGGGCGCGGCCATCAACCACGTCAACGTTGCTGGCGAAGGTGGCCTGCGGCAGGTCGGCCAAGGCGGCCAACATCTGGCCGGTCTGGTTGCAGTCGTCGTCGATGGCCTGCTTGCCCAGGATGACCAACTGGGGCTGTTCCTTGTCGACCAAAGCCTTCAACAGCTTGGCCACCGCCAGCGGCTGCAGATCGGCGTCGGATTCCACCAGGATTCCGCGGTCGGCCCCGATGGCCATCGCGGTACGCAGCGTCTCCTGGCATGCCGCGACACCGCAGGAGACGGCGATGACTTCGCTGGCGATGCCACGTTCCTTGAGTCGCACCGCTTCTTCGACGGCAATTTCGTCGAAGGGGTTCATGCTCATCTTGACGTTGGCGATATCAACACCGCTGCCGTCGCTCTTGACGCGGACCTTGACGTTGTAGTCGACGACGCGTTTCACGGGTACGAGGATTCGAAGGCTCATGTTTCCGGGGGATTTGGGTTAGACGTCGGCCGCGAGGCGCGGAGAGCGGTTCTCTGCGGCCGTCCTGTTTCTGATGGGGTCAGGTTTACTCGGGTTGGAGGGGCTGGGTAATTGACTCATTCGACGGCCTTGACCACGTCCTCGACGACCTTCTTGGCATCGCCGAAGACCATCATGGTCTTGTCCATGTAGAACAGTTCGTTGTCCAGGCCCGCATATTGGCCTGGGAGGACAGCACGTCCATGCTCTGCGCGCGCGTGGTGCGCGGCGCGGCCTCTAGTGCGAAGGCAGTGAGCTGCGCGCCCGTCAGCGCCCGCAGGCCGTCGCGGTCGAACGGGTTGAGCACGCCCACCAGCGCGGCGCCGGGTTTCATCTGGCCCAACTCTGCGACATTGGGCGAGCGCACCTTGAGCACCAGATCTGCGCCCAGGGCGCCAGTCGCGTCGGTGATCTCGGCGCCCACCGCGGTGTAGGCATCGTTGGGGGCGCTGGCCTTGAGGCCCGCGCCCGCTTGGATGCGCAGCGTGTGCCCTTGCGCCTTCAATTTCTTTGCGGTTTCGGGTGTGACGGCCACACGCGACTCGCCCGCCGTGGTCTCCTGCGGCACGCCAATCAGCATTCGTTACTCCAAAATGAGCCCGCTGCCAGCGGGCACCACGCAGCTTTACTTTGCCGAGTGGCTCAAACCAAGAACCTGGCCAATGCGTCCAGATTGATCACCGCAGACGCCGACTCCGGCGCAGGCAGTTGCCTCGGGGAAGGGCCTACGCTCGGTGCGGTACGAGCGCAAGGGGCATTGCGTCGAACGGCAGCAACTGTCGGCGTGCCGGATGCGGGCCTGTGCTTGCGACTGGCCCGCGAAGGAATCACCGCGCGTCGCCGAAGCCTTCCACGATGAGCAGGGTGCCTTTCGAGGCGCTCTTGCGGATCGGGAGAAGCGCTTGATATTCCTCCGACTCGTACCATGCCTTCGCTTGGTCGACTGACGGGAACTCGAGCATCACGACCCGGTCGGCGGGCAGCGAGCCTTCCCGCACTTCCTTCTTCCCGTTGCGGACCAGGTAGCGTCCGCCATAAGCGGCGATCGTTGCGGGAACGCCGGCAGCGTACGGGGAATAATTCTTGGCATCTTCAACGTCGATGAACGCGAGCACGTAGCCTTTCATTTCAATCTCCGAGATATTGTTGAGAATCTCCTGACTCTAGGGGGCAGGCCCATGTGTTGTCATGGAGGCAGAGATATATGGAACTTTCGTTGGATCAATATCTGACGATGGGTCCCAGACTCAGGCCGGAGGTCTGCGTCTTTGCATCGGTAGAAGCGGGGCCTTGGATAGTGTGTTCCCTGTCCGCGGCGGGCATTCGGCCAACTCGGCGCTCTTGCCGCTGTGGCTGACGGGGTTAGGCATCGGCAAACAATTCCATGATCGAGTTGCGGAGCCATCGAACGCCCTCGTCGTGACGACTCCTCTCGTGCCAGTGAACGCGAATGTCGAAGGTAGGCAACTGGATGGGGGCGGGGACCAGGTGAAATCCATCAAGCTGCCGGATGGCCGATACGCCACCTTCCGGAAGGGTCAGCAGGTAGTCGCTCGTGGCCAGTACGCTTTCCGCGGCAAGGTAGTGCGGCACAGTCAGTCCTATGCGGCGGAATACTCCTTTTGTGCGGAGAACGCCCTCGATCAGGGCATGTCCGCTGCTCGTTGCGTCGATGACCAAATGCTCCGCGGTTGCGAATGAGGTGAGGTCAAGCTTGTTCCTTGCCATGTGGTGGTCTTTGCGCATGGCGGTGAGGAACCGTTCCTTGCGCAGCGTGCGAGCGTGCACGCGGCCCTTGATCATCGGCAGCGAGCCCACGGCGACATCGATGTCCCCAGAAGCGAGCCCGTTCTCGACCTCCTCCCAACGAAGATTCCGTACCGACAGGCGCACCGACGGTGCCTTGCGATTGAGAAATGCGTTGAGTTTCGGGAGGAAGACCAACTGACCAATGTCCGACAGGTGGATCTTGAACACCCGCGTCGATCTCGTGGGATCGAAGCCAACGGGTTGGACCAGCGCAAGCTTCAGTCCCTCCAGCAGGGGCTGGATCTTCTGGCGCAAGGCGATCGCCGTATCGGTTGGAGCCACGCCGTAGCGAGACCGGACGAAGAGGGGGTCTCCCACCACTTCGCGCCAGCGCCGCACCATCAGCGAGACAGCGGACTGACTCATGTCGAGTCGAAGGGCTACCTGGCTCAGATTGCGTGATTCGCAGATGAGGCAAAACGCGTGCAGTTCACCCAGGGACCAGTTATAGGGGATGCCAATATCTGTTAGAAGCATGCGAATCTCACTCTGGGTGTGTGCGCTGCGTACCATTTGCCACCATGCAATCGAAGAAAGGCCGAATGCATTGAAGCCGAGAACGGCGCTCGTGCGCGGCGCGACCAGCGGTCTCGGCGGTGGCGTGGCTCAAACCCTGCACGACCGGGGCGTGCAGGTGCTTGCCACGAGTCCCTGGGCCGATCCGGCAACCGGCGGGATCCTTCTGAACCCATGGGCAACAGCCAGCAGATCCGGAGCGGAATATTCCGAGGAGAGCGGTGCTACTCACCAGTGAAGTGAGGTTGGCGCTTCTCGACAAAGGCCCGCACGCCCTGCGCGAAGTCAGGCTCTATCGCGCAGGCGGCGAAGCTATCCTGCTCTGCCAACAGCTGGTCGGTGAGGCTTCTGTTCAATGACTCGTTGAGCAGACGCTTGGTGCGCCCAAGAGCCCGGGTTGGTCCTGCGGCGAGTCGTAGAGCCAACAAGCGGGTTGCATCAGCAAGCTCGGGTACTGGCACGACGCGATTCACCAGGCCCAGTTCGAGGGCGCGGTGCGCGTCGAAACGGTCGCCAAGCAGCGCAATTTCCATGGCCTGCTTGAGTCCGACAACACGGGGCAGCGAGTAGGTACCGCCGCCATCCGGGCTGGCGCCGATGTGGCAATAGGCCATTGTAAAATAGGCGTTGTCTGCGGCAATGGCGAGGTCGCAGCTACTCATCAGCGCGAGCCCAAATCCCGCGACCGCACCACGCACGCTGGCGATCACCGGTTTGTCCATGCGACGGATCCGGATGATTGTTTCGTGTACCTCGCCGATGAGTCGCTCGAATATTCGTTGCCGATCTGCTGCCGGCTCGTCGAGGGTGGCGTGGAACGTCTTGATGTCGCCGCCTGCCATGAAGTGCTCGCCAGTTCCCTGCAGCACGACTGCTCGTACCGCTTTGTCCCGTTCCACGAGACTCACTGCATCATGCAGGCGGTCGCTCAGTATGTGGTCCAAGGCATTCAAGGCCTTTGGCCGGTTCAGGGTGATCGTGGCGACACCGGTCGTGGTGTCAATGTCCAGCAGGACGGCTTCTTGGCTCATGCGGTTTCCTTCCGTATGGGTTTTGGCTCCGCCGAAGGCATCTCGATGCTAGACACCAAACAGCGAACTGATTCGGTGGCTGCCGCGCCGCTGTGGTTCTGGCGCCGCTGGGCCCGTACGGAGAGCGCGCGAAGCTGGGTCTGGGGCTTGTCAGCGTTCGCAACCCCTATCGATATCCATTGCCGAACGGTGCTGGCTTTCGGGGTGAGCTGGTTTCTGGGCTACTCGCCAGTGAAGCGTGGTTCGCGCTTTTCGGAAAAGGCTTGTACGCCTTCGGCGTAGTCCCGGTTCCGCCCCAACTCTCGAATGAAAGTGGCTTCCATCGACAGTTGCTGCTCCAGCGTATGGCTGTGTGCCGCATGCATCAACTGGCGGGTACGGACAAGCGCCTTCGTGGGCATCGCAGCGAGACGGTTGGCCAACGCGTTGATCCCGGCAGGAAAGTCGGCCTCTTCCAGTACGTCCCAGATCAGCCCCCAGGTCGCAGCTTTCTCTGCTGGAAGCTTCTTCGCGAGCATGGCCAGTCCCATTGCGCGCGCAGTCCCGACGCGGTGGGTCAGGAACCAGGTACTTCCTGTATCGGGGGTGAGCCCGATCTTGGAGAACGCTTGCAGGAAGTAGGCTGACTTGGTGGCAACGACCAGGTCGCAAGCCAGGGCTAGCGAGGCCCCCCCACCGGCAGCCAACCCGTTTACCGCAGCGATCGTGGGCACTGGGAGGTTCTGCAGCTTGAGGACGAGCGGCTTGAACAGGTGCTCGACGAGGTCGCCAATATCCGGCGCTTGCCCATCGATGAATTGCATCGCGGGATCGGCAAGATCCTGGCCAGCGCAGAACGCGCGGCCTGCACCGGTGATGACGAGTGCCCGAACCTGCTTGTCGCCATGGACCTGATCGATCGCACGATGGATCTCGACCATCATCGCCTCGTTCAGGCTGTTCAGTTTGTCCGGTCGATCGAGAACTAGCCGGGCGACTGTCCCCGTGGTGGTCAAGGTGATCGTGCTGAAGGTCATGTCGTGCTCACGCGTGAATCAGGTCCGCTGCTGTCGCGACGCGCGCCCATCGGCGAGGATCGATGCGCTGTCATGTCCCATATGCGTTTGATGGGGTCACGATGTCACTCTATGGCGTTTCGTGATATGTGTCAAGAGCATTACTTAAAATTGTGATGTGCTGCGCGATATTCAGGCATCGATTACTTTCAAGAAGAGACAAGACATAGTCGTAAATTCTCCTCTTGTCGGAGACTGGAGTGGAGCAATTGCGGGGCAGGTTCGGTTGTTCGGGACTGCGTTGCGCATCGGGGGAGAGGGCGGCTCCTTTCCTGGGTTTCTGATCGAATGTGCGCTGGGCGATCGTCTGATGTGCTTGCCGGCTGTTCGGGTTGCGGGGCAAGCTCAAAAAGACGTCTGTTCGATGGCGGATGTGGGCTTCAGTCCTGGGGGTGGATAAAACATCATCCTCATGTCATTTGTTTGTGTGTCCGATGGTTCTTTTCATAGGGATAACCCGAGTTTCTGAAAAGAATACATGTCAATAACTTGACATAAAAGGCTGATTGATCGATCATAGAAGCGTCAAACCACGATGACGCTTTAACATGACCACCTACCCTCATTTGCTGACGCCGCTGCGGATCGGGCGCACCACGATCCCCAATCGCATGGTGATGGGCGCGATGCATACGCGCCTGGAAACGCTGGACAGGCCGCACGAACGATTGGCGGCCTTCTATGCGGCCCGAGCCCGAGGCGAGATTGGTCTCATCCTCACGGGCGGCTATTCGCCGGTGCCGGAGGGAGTGATGGACGAGGGCGGCTTGTTCCTGAACAGACATGAACAACTCGATGAGCACAAGCTGATCACCTCGGAGGTCCGGAAGGCTGGAGGGCAGATCGTCCTGCAGATCCTGCACGCCGGCCGCTATGCAAAGGTGGCGGAGTGCGTTTCACCGTCGCCAGGCAAGGCTCGGATCAACGTGTTCCCTCCGAGGCCGCTCAGCACCGACGAAGTTTGGTCGACGATCGAGAGCTTCGCGGCAACTTCGGCACTCGCCATGGAGGCGGGCTACGCGGGCGTCGAGATCATGGGCTCCGAGGGTTATCTGATCAACGAATTCACCGCCGCCATCACGAACCAGCGCGAAGACGAGTTCGGGGGCTCCTTCGACGGGCGGATCCGTTTTCCCCTGGAGATCGTCAAGGCAGTCCGCGCCCGTGTCGGTCCGGAATTCATGGTCATCTACCGCATCTCGTCCATCGATCTGATGGAAGGCGGAATGACGGCGGAGGAGACGGCAGAGTTCGCACGGCGTGTGGAGCAGGCCGGTGCCGACATGATCAACACCGGCGTTGGCTGGCACGAATCGTCGGTTCCGACCATCGCGGCGTCGGTTCCGCGCGCGGCCTGGGCCGCAGCCGTACGCAATGTGAAGCAAGCCGTGTCCATCCCGGTGATGGCCTCGAACCGCATCAATGCGCCGGATGTTGCCGAGGCGCTCATCGCTTCTGGAGCGGCTGACCTCGTGTCGATGGCGCGGCCGCTGTTGGCCGACCCGGACTTCGCGTTGAAAACCCGGCTCGGCCGCGCCGACGAGATCAATACCTGCATCGCCTGCAATCAGGCCTGCCTCGATCGAATCTTCACCGACCGCACGGCCACCTGCCTCGTCAACCCGAGGGCCGGTCGCGAGATCGAATTCCACGACGGCAAGACCAATGCCCCCCGTCGCTTCGCGGTGGTGGGCGGCGGGCCGGCCGGGATGGCCTTCGCAGTCAACGCTGCCCAGCGCGGCCACCAGGTCACGCTGTTCGAGGCGGCGTCGGCGCTCGGCGGGCAACTGAACATGGCTAAGCAGGTGCCGGGAAAGAACGAGTTCAACGAGATGCTGAGATATTTCAGCGTCTCGCTGCAGCGAGCGGGAGTCGTCGTCCATCTGGGCACGAAGGCCACACCCGACGACCTCGGCAACGGTCAGTTCGACGAGATCGTCCTGGCCACCGGCGTGGTTCCCCGGATCCCCGACATGCCGGGCATCGATCATTCGAAGGTCCTGAGCTACGTCGATGCCTTGACCGGTCGCGTCCAGGTCGGCCCCCGAGTCGCCATCATCGGCGCGGGGGGGATCGGCTTCGACGTCGCGGAGTTCCTCGTTGGCGATGCGCGGGAGTCGACGGACACCGTCGCTTTCATGAACGCCTGGGGAGTAGACCCCGCGATCAAGACGCCTGGCGGGCTGCAAGCCGCCGCCCAGCACCGCGCGCCGCGAACCATCCACATGCTTCAGCGAAAGCACGAGTCGCTTGGAAAGAACCTGGGCAAGTCGACGGGGTGGATCCTCAAGGCAAAGCTGCGCAAGGCCAATGTGACGATGATTCCCGGTGCCAACTACGACGCCATCGACGACGACGGCCTTCACTACTCCGTCGGCGGCGAGCAGCGCGTCCTCGACGTGGACCACGTGATTCTGTGCGCGGGCCAGCACTCGAATCGCGAACTCCACGACACTCTGCATGCCCGCGGCATCAAGACGCACCTCATCGGCGGCGCCGACGTCGCGGCCGAACTGGATGCGCTGCGCGCCATCGACCAGGCGACCCGGTTGGCCGCTTCCTTCTGATTTGACGCGAAGAACGGGGAGGAGATTTGGCCAACAAAGTGCCCGCCTTCAAAAGGCTCAAGCACGTGATCTCCGACCAACTCGTGTGTACCACTACCGGCGAGCTTCACACGTTCAAGCTTCGCAAGCAACCCGCCCACCTCATCGCGGCTGCCCGTTCCTGTTCCTGATTCAACCCTATCCAAAGGAGAGCATTCCCATGCGTGGACTCAAAGACAAAGTCGCCATCATCACTGGCGCAGCCGGCGGCATCGGCCGCAGCCTCGTTCAGCGTTTCCTCGAGGAGGGCGCTCGTGTCGCTGCGCTGGACCTCAACCAAGCCGGCCTGGACGAACTGAAGACGCAGTTCCAGCAATACGCCAATCAGCTCACGCTGGTTCAACTGGACATCACGGATCACGCTGCGGTGGCTCAGGCCGTCCAGAAGATCCATGCCGATCTCAAGCAGATCGACATTCTGGTCAACAACGCCGGCTGGGACGTGGCCAAGCAGTTCGTCGAAACCACCCCCGAACTTTGGGACAAGCTCATCGCGATCAACCTGAAGGGCCCGCTGAGCCTGCAGCATGCCGTGGCACCGCTGATGATCGCCGCCGGCGGCGGCAAGATTGTCAACATCGCATCGGATGCCGGTCGCGTCGGCTCGTCTGGCGAATCCGTCTACTCCGCCTGCAAGGGCGGCATCATCGCCTTCAGCAAGACGCTGGCTCGCGAGACCGCGCGCAACAACGTGCGCGTCAACGTGGTGTGTCCCGGCCCGACCGACACGGCCCTGCTGCAGTCCTTCACCGGCGGCGGCGAGTTCGGCCAGAAGATCTACGACGGCCTGAAGCGTGCCATCCCCCTGAAGCGCCTTGGCCAGCCCGAGGACATTCCCGGCGCCGTTGCCTTCCTCTCGAGCGACGACGCGAACTTCATCACCGGGCAGGTCATCTCTGTCTCCGGTGGCCTGACCATGCATGGGTGAAATGATCATGACCACGAACTACACCGACATCCTGTACGAAGTGAAGGCGGGCGTTGCCCGTATCACGATCAACCGTCCCGAGAAGTACAACGCCTTTCGCGGCAAGACCTGCGACGAGCTCATCGACGCCCTGCATCGCGCCGGCTGGGATAAGAAGATCGGCGTCATCGTCCTGACCGGCGTGGGCGAGAAGGCGTTCTGCACGGGCGGCGACCAGTCGGCCCATGATGGCGGATATGACGGCCGGGGGCTCATCGGCCTGCCGGTCGAGGAACTGCAGGGCTTGATCCGCGAGGTGCCCAAGCCCGTCATTGCCCGCGTCAATGGCTTTGCGATCGGTGGCGGCAACGTGCTGGTGACCTGCTGCGATCTGGCGATTGCTGCCGAGTCGGCCCAGTTCGGCCAGGTCGGCCCCAAGGTCGGCTCGGTCGATCCCGGATTCGGCACGGCTTTCCTGTCCCGCGTTGTCGGCGAGAAAAAAGCCCGTGAGATCTGGTACCTGTGCCGGCGCTACAAGGCGCAGGAAGCTCTCGCCATGGGTCTGGTCAATGCCGTCGTGCCCATGGAGGAACTGGATGCCGAGGTCGATCGCTGGTGCATGGAGATCATGGCCATGAGCCCGACGGCTATCGCCATCGCCAAGCGCTCGTTCAACGCCGATTCGGACTCGATTCGCGGCATCGGTGGCCTGGGCATGCAGGCGCTGGCCCTGTACTACGGCACCGAAGAGTCGCACGAGGGCGTCAAGGCCTTCCTGGAAAAGCGCAAGCCACGCTTCCGTCCCAGTACGGACGAAGGTAGCGAGGCATGAGCGTCAAGCTCTCACGCCACGGCGACGTGGCGGTCATCACGCTGGACCGGCCGGAAGCGAGGAACGCTCTCAACGCCGCGATGATCGCTCGCATTGGCGAACTGATCGACGAGGCCGCTGCGACTGCTCCCCGTGCGCTGGTGATCACCGGTGCAGGAGGGAAGGCGTTCTGCGCGGGTGCGGACGTCAAGGAACTGCTTGGCAAGTCCGAGGCGCAGCAGCGCGAGACCGCTCAGGCCGGTCAACGCACCTTCGCCAAGCTGGACAGCTTGCAGTGCCCATCGCTGGCCCTGATCCAGGGCGTGGCGCTTGGCGGCGGGCTGGAACTCGCCATGGCCTGCACGTTCCGCGTTGCGAGCGCCGGTTCCAGGTTCGGCTTGCCGGAGATCAAGCTCGGTCTTATCCCTGGCTACGGCGGCACACAGCGGCTCCCGCGGCTGGTCGGCCAAGCCAGGGCGGTCGAGATGATTGCGAGTGGCCGCATGGTCGAGGCGGAAGAGGCAGAACACATCGGCTTGATCCACCAACTGGTGCAGATCGATGACCCTGTCGAAGCCGCCCTGCAGTTCCTTGCCGGATTGGGTGAACGGTTCCCGGCCGCGATGAAGCTGGCACGGACCGCTGTTGAACTGGCGCTCACCGTTCCGCTTGAACAAGGCCTGGAGTTGGAAGCAGACCTGTTTGGGGCCGTTACCCAAACTGCCGACGCGGGCGAGGGCATCCGGGCGTTCCTCGAAAAGCGCAAGCCTGCCTTCACGGGGAGTTGAGGAGGCAGCGACATAAGGCTCTTCCTTCTGAGGGGCCTGCCATCCAGACATCCGTCAGGAGTTGATCTATGAATGCGAAAGTTGGAGCGCTCCATTCGGGTGTCGACGCGGAAATCGTTCGCATCGCGGATCGCGTTGGGGACCTCATCGCAGAAGCCCGGGCAACAGGGAAGACCGCAGCGACGGTCGCCTACGAGCGCGCGCGTCAGAAGATCGGATTCCCCGTGGCCTGACAGGCGTTGCGTGAACATCACCTACAAGGTGCTCTACAACGACGCCGTGGCCATGACCGGCGGCCAGCAGGTGGGGGAGCGCCCTGAGGGCCACAGCGTGCTGCAGATCCAGAAGAGTCTGGTTGCGGAAGGTGTAGCGAAGCTGGTCATCGTCACGGATGAACCGCAGAAGTACGACGGCGTGGCGCTCGAGACTGGCGTCGCGGTGCATCACCGCGATGAGCTGGACCGTATTCAGCGCGAGTTCCGCGAAATCCCGGGCTGCACGGCCATCATCTACGACCAGACCTGCGCCACGGAGAAGCGCCGCCGCCGCAAGCGCGGCAAGCTGGCGACACCTGCGAAGACAGTGGTCATCAACGAGCTGGTCTGTGAAGGCTGCGGGGACTGCTCGGTGCAGTCCAACTGTCTGTCTGTCGAGCCGCTCGAGACCGAGTTCGGACGCAAGCGCCGCATCAACCAGAACTCCTGCAACAAGGACTTCAGCTGTGTCAAGGGGTTCTGTCCGAGCTTCGTCACCGTCGAGGGCGGTGAGCTCAAGAAGCCCAAGAAGGTGAGGAAGGGTGACCTCTCCGCGCTGCCGAACATCCCCGAGCCCGTGCTGCCGGTCGCCGAGGAGGCCTGGGGCATCCTCGTCGCGGGCGTCGGCGGGACCGGCGTGATCACCATCGGGCAGTTGCTGGGCATGGCGGCGCACCTCGAAGGCAAGGGCATCGTCACGCAGGATGCCGCCGGCCTGGCGCAAAAGGGTGGATCGACCTGGAGCCATGTCCAGATCGCCAACCGTCCCGAGGCCATCCACACGACCAAGATCGATACGGCCAAGGCGGATCTCGTGATCGCATGCGACGCCATTGTCGGCGCAAGCAAGTACACGACGGGCCTCATCCGAGAGGGGCACACGTTCGTTGCACTGAACACGCACGGCACGCCAACCGCCGCCTTCACGCGCAACCCGGACTGGCAGTTTCCTGGTGGGAACCGCGAAGCGGCACTGGTGGCCGCGGCGGGGGCGGAGATGGTCGGCAGCTTCGATGCGGAGCAGGCCGCGGTGCAGTTGCTGGGCGATTCGATCTACACGAATCCGCTGATGCTTGGCTATACGTGGCAGATGGGCAGGGTGCCGCTTTCGCACGCGGCGCTGATGCGCGCCATGGAGCTCAACGGCGTGCAGATCGAGAACAACAAGGCCGCCTTCGAGTGGGGGCGCCGGTGTGCCCACGATCTCAAGGCAGTGCAGGCGTTGTTCCAGGCCGCGGCTGTGATCGAGATCGTGCGGCGGCCGTCCCTAGACCAAGTCATCCGCAAGCGCGTCGAATTCCTTACGGACTACCAGAACGCCGCCTACGCAGCCAACTATCAAGCCTTTTTGGAGCGAGTGCGTTCCTCCGAAGCTCGCCTCAAGAGTACCCCCCGCGTCACAATAGTTGTCGCCCCGATAGAGCTTGGACTTTGCGGTTCAAGGCTCACAGATGGTGGTAGGGGGCTGTGGAGCTTGTGGGCGAAGGCCGGCGCGGTGGGCAACGCGGATGCGTTGTCCACGGCAAGCTGGCCGGTGCGCGAAGCGCATCGTCCACAAATCCACAGTCCGTTGCCGGCGCCGCAGGCGCCGGCCCCCCTGGCCGCCTGTTTCTTCAATGGGGGCGATAGTTGTGAGAACGAATTGGCTCGATACGGAAAGAAGTTCAAGGACGGCGCGGTGGCAAGGCTGCTGCCGCCGGAAAGCGCTGCGGCAGAAGTCGTGGCGCGCGAGATCGGCGTGAGCGTCGACACCCTGGAGCGGTGGCGGTCGGAGGCGTTGGCCGAGCCCGCGCGCGAGCGAGTGTGGACTGCCGCGGCGCGACTGGAGGCGGTGATCGCCACGGCGGCCATGAATGAGGCCGCGCGTAGCGCCTGGTGCCGTGCCAATGGCGTGTACCCGCAGGAGCTGGCGCAGTGGCGCCAGGCGGCCACGGCGGCGCTGGCCACACCGCAGGAGGCATCGGCGGCACCGCAGGCCAAGCAGGACCGCCGCCGCATCAAGGAGCTGGAGCGCGAGGTGCGCCGCAAGGACAAGGCGCTGGCCGTGGAGATCGCGAGCATCCCCGAGGAGATCCGGGGGTACGACCACGTCAAGGCGCGTCACCTCACTGCGGCGCGGGCGAAGTGGGCCGCGCTGCGCAGTCAGTGGCGCAATGGCACTGCGGTGAAGCAGGTCGCTTGACCCACGGCGAAAGGCGATATTCCGCGTGACGGGGTGCCTTGCCCTCAAGCACCCCGTCATCGCCGGAGCAAACTCAGCCCGTCGTGGATCCGCTGCACCCTGCCCATCTGAAGGCGAGCCCAATCCCTGACTCCGCCAGTCGCGGCGCGCGTCGCCTGAGCCTGCGGTCTGTAAGCCATCGGTCCATGGTTCGGCCACGACCGGTGGGAGGCGCGATGCGCGGTCCGTATTTGCGGGCAGTGGTCTCTCAGTGGCGGGGATCCCTGCTGTTTCGGGCCGTCTTCCGTCGCCGTTCTGGCGCACGCCATGCCGCGGCAGTCGCGGTGCACTGGCCCATCTCCAACCTTTCTTCAGCGAGCAAGACACCCTCGACTGTCCTTGTCGGTTGGTGCGGTGGCATTCAGGATGTGGTGAATTTATGTAATTGCCTTGATGTAGAAATACACTTGATTGCCCTTATTTATGTCGTTTTTCTTCCTATATTTATGTCAAGATATTGACATAAAAGGCCGTAGAAGAGATGATTTCAGCCACTGATGCCGGTGGTCAGTCCAAGTGAAGAGCCGCTGCGCCTGAGGCTGCGGTTGGTACTCGTGGATGTGTCCTTCCGGTGCCTTGGTGGATCAGGGGGCATAGGGCTGGGGGCTGTGAGACCTCGAAGAGAGGTATCGGCTAACCGGCGGAATTGTTTGGGCGCGCTGCGCAGCAGCGAATAGGAGCAACAGGAGAACCGATGAGCCAGTACACACCACCCCTTCAAGACATCCAGTTCGTGCTCAATGAACTGGCGGGTCTGCGCGAGATATCGGAACTGCCGGGATTCGGCGAGGCGACGCCGGATCTGGTGCAAGCCGTGCTGGAGGAGGCGGGAACCTTCGCCTCGGAAGTGATCGCACCGATCAACCACAAGGGCGACATCGAAGGTGTCCGGCTGGAGGAAGGGCAGCCCCGCACGGCTTCGGGATGGCGGGAGGCGTACGCCCAGTTCACCCAAGCCGGGTGGCCCGCCCTGGCCGCGCCGAAGGATCTCGGCGGGCAGAACCTGCCCAGTCTTGTCGCCGCCGCGGTCGAAGAAATGTGGAACGGCGGCAGTGTGGCGTTCGGGCTGCTCACCTTGCTGTCGCGGGGGGCGATCAATGTTCTCCAGCACGCGGGCTCTGACAACCTCAAGGCGAAGTTCCTCTCCCGGATGGTGAGCGGCGAATGGACCGGAACGATGGTCCTGACCGAACCGCAGGCGGGTTCGGATCTCTCGGCCGTGCGCACCCAAGCCGTCCCCGAGGGCGATGGAACGTACCGGCTGTGTGGCACGAAGATCTTCATCACCTACGGTGACCACGACCTGGCACCCAACGTGGTCCATCTGGTCCTTGCCCGTGTCCAGGGCGCACCGGCCGGCACCAAGGGGATTTCGCTGTTCGCGGTGCCGAAGGTGGTGGTCAACGAGGATGGCTCGCTCGGGGAGCGCAATGACGTGAAGTGCGTTTCGCTTGAGCGCAAGCTCGGCCTGCACGCGACACCCACGTGTGTCATGGCCTTCGGGGACACGAAGGGCGCGGTTGGCTACTTAGTGGGCGAGGAGAACCGCGGGCTTGAGTACATGTTCATCATGATGAACTCGGCGCGCTTCGCGGTCGGCCTGGAAGGCATCGGCCTGGCTGAGCGTGCCTATCAGCAAGCCAGGGCATATGCCCGGGAACGGGTACAGGGTGTCGAGCAAGGGAGCGGGGTGGGCACCAAGGTGCCCATCATCCGTCACCCGGATGTGCGTCGCATGCTGTTGAGCATGAAGTCCCGCATCGAAGCCATGCGTGCGTTGGCTGCGGTCATTGCCGCAAGCATGGACAAGGCGGCGGTCCATCCGGACCCCAAAGAGCGGTCGAGCAACCTCGCATTTGTCGACCTCATGATGCCGATCGTCAAGGGGTGGTTCACGGAGACCGGCCTGAACATCACTTCCATGGGTATTCAGGTCCATGGTGGCACCGGGTTCATCGAGGAGACCGGCGCAGCCCAGCATCTGCGCGACGCGCGCATCACGACGATCTACGAGGGAACGACGGGCATCCAGGCGATGGATCTGATCGGCCGGAAGGTCGGCCGCGATGCAGGTCGCACGATCCGCTCGGTGATCGAGCGCATGAAAGAGGTCCAGGCTGAACTTGAAAAGCCCGATCACGCCGAACTGCGCGCTATCGGCCTCCAGTTGAAGAAGGGCGTCAGCGATCTGTCGGAAGCCGTCGAATTTCTCACGGAGTCCTATGCAACCGGGCCCAAACCCGCCCTCGCAGGGTCTGTTCCGTTCCTTGAACTTCTGGGCATCGTGTCCGGCGGATGGCAGATGGGGCGGGCAGCTTTGGCCGCACATCGACTTCTCGCCGGTGGGGGTTCGGACCGAGAGTTCCTGCAGAGCAAGATCTTGACCTGCTGCTTCTACGCCGACCACGTGCTTTCTCAGTCGGCTGGGCTTCGCCACGCAATCGTGTTTGGGGCAGACGCCACGTTGGCGCTCTCCGAGTCGGCATTTTGAAGACACACAGGGGCGCGCCGAGTGCGACGACGGTTGTGCCGACCGTCCTGCCGCTCCCACCGTGTTCCGTCAACCCAGGAGCAGCTTTCATGAAATCACCCATCCGCACCTATTTGATCGCGGTTGCATCCACCCTCGCCATCCTCGGCCTGTCGGCGCATGCGCAGACAGTCAAGATCGCCGTTGCCGGCCCCATGAGCGGCTCCATCGCGCAGTACGGGGACATGGCCAAAGCGGGTGTGCTGACGGCCATTGAGCAGATCAACGCCGCTGGCGGCGCCGGCGGCCACAAACTCGAGGCGGTCTTGATGGACGATGCCTGTGAACCGAAGCAGGCCGTGGCGGTGGCCAACAAGATCGTCAGCCAGGGCATCAAGTACGTCATCGGCCATCTGTGTTCGGGATCCACGATACCCGCCTCGGACATCTACGAGAACGAAGGCATCGTGATGGTGACGCCTTCGGCCACGGCGCCCCAGCTCACCGAGGGCAAGAAGCGCAAGTTCATCTTCCGCACGATCGGCCGGGACGACCAGCAGGGGCCAGCGGCGGCCCAGTACATCATCGGCAAGGCGCAGCCGAAGAAGGTGGCCGTGCTGCACGACAAGCAGTCCTATGGTCAAGGCATCGCTTCGACCGTGAAGAAAGCCCTGGATGCGGCCAAGGTTCCCGTGGTCCTCTTCGAAGGCGTTAACGCTGGCGATACAGACTACTCGGCGGTCATCACCAAGCTCAAATCGAAGGGCGTGGACTTCGTGTACTTCGGCGGTTACCACCCCGAGATGGGCCTGCTGCTGCGCCAGGCGCGCGAGCAGGGCGTGAAGGCGACATTCATGGGGCCGGAGGGCGTGGGCAACAAGGACGTGACGGCGATCGCCGGACCGTCCTCCGAAGGAATGCTGCTCACGCTGCCGGCCGACTTCTCGGCGGACCCAGCCAACGCCGCGCTCGTCAAGGCCTTCGCCGACAAGAAGCGCGACGTCAACGGTCCGTTCCAGATGTCTGCATATGCGGGCGTGAAGATCATCGCCGACGCCATGGCTGGAGCCAAGAGCACCGACCCGGCCAAGGTCGCGGCCTACATGCGCCAGAACGCCTTCCAGACGCCGATCGGCAAGGTCGAATACGACGCCCAGGGGGACCTCAAGTCGTTCAAGTTCGTGGTCTTCACCTGGCACAAGGATGCCACCAAGACGGCCGCCAACTGATCCCGAGTCACTTCGGCGAGGCCCCCAGAATGAATGAATTCCTTCCGCAGTTCACCCAGCAACTGGTCAACGGCCTGACGCTGGGCGCGATCTATGCGCTGATCGCCATCGGTTACACGATGGTCTACGGGATCATCGGCATGATCAACTTCGCCCACGGCGAGATCTACATGATCGGCGCCTACATTGGCCTGGTGACGCTCACGGCCATCGGCGCGCAGGCCGGCTACCCGCCGCCGCTGGTCCTTGGCGCGGCTCTGCTCGTGTCTGTGGTGGTGACGGGGACGTACGGTTTTGCGGTCGAGCGCGTGGCCTACCGCCCCTTGCGCGGCGGGCCGCGGCTGGTGCCGCTGATCTCCGCGATCGGCATGTCCATCTTCCTGCAGAACTACGTGCAGATCGGCCAGGGCGCACGCGACGTCTCCGTGCCCGTTCTCGTCTCCGGTGCGCTGGAGTTCGACATGGGTAGCGACTTCACGGTCACGATGCCCTATGGGCGCCTGCTGATCGTGGGCGTGACGCTGGCGCTGATGATCGCGCTGACGCTCTTCATCGCGCATTCGCGCATGGGGCGTGCCTGCCGCGCGTGCGCCGAGGACATGCGCATGGCCAATCTGCTGGGCATCGACACCAACAAGGTGATCTCCTTCACCTTCGTGCTCGGCGCCATGCTGGCTGCCGTTGGCGGCGTGCTGATCGGGCTGAGCATCGGCAAGCTCAGCCCGTTCATCGGCTTCATCGCCGGCATCAAGGCCTTCACGGCCGCCGTGCTCGGCGGTATCGGCAGTATCCCGGGCGCCATGCTGGGCGGCGTGCTGCTGGGGCTGGCCGAGACCTTCGCGTCCGGCTACATGCCTGCCGAATACAAGGACGTGGTTGCCTTCAGCCTGCTTGTGCTGGTGCTTCTGTTCCGTCCGACGGGGCTGTTGGGCAAGCCCGACATCGAGAAGGTGTGAGGACGACATGACGCAAGCCATTTCCATCCAACCCGCCCTGGCGTCGGCCGCGCCGGCCTCGGGGACGCTGAAGAACGCCGTCATCGCCGCGTCGATGACGGCGGTGCTCACCATTCCCGTGCTCGGACTGCAACTCAAGCTCGAGGGCTACAAGGTCGTTCTGGAGCCGCATTGGCGCCCGGTCTGGATCTCGGTGATCGCGGTATTCCTGTTTCAGTTGTGCAAGCCGATGTTCAGCCGTGCCCGAAGGGCCGTGCGGCTGCCTTCGGTGCCCGCGCTGGGCGCGCGCCAGCAGCGCGTGGCCATCTGGGTGCTGCTCGCGGTCGGCCTGGTGTGGCCCTTCTTCGGCTCGCGCGGCGCCGTGGACGTCGTCACGCTGGCGCTCATCTACGTGATCCTGGGCCTGGGCCTGAACATCGTGGTGGGTTTCGCTGGCCTGCTCGATCTGGGCTACGTGGGCTTCTATGCCGTCGGCGGCTACACCTACGCGCTGCTCAACCAGTACTTCGGCCTGACTTTCTGGGAGTGCCTGCCGATCGCCGCCATGATGTCGGCCACCTTCGGCTTCCTGCTCGGCTTCCCGGTGCTGCGCCTGCGCGGCGATTACCTGGCCATCGTCACGCTCGGCTTCGGCGAGATCATCCGCCTGCTGCTGAACAACCTCACCAGCCTGACGGGCGGCCCGGACGGCGTCTCCGGGATCCCGAAGCCCACCGTATTCGGCATCGAGATGGCGCGCAACGCCAAGGTCGAAGGCACCAAGACCTTCCACGAGATGCTGGGCTGGACCTACAGCGGCGAGCACATGGTGCTGTTCCTGTACCTGCTGGCGCTGCTGCTGGTGGGCTTCACGCTCTTTGTCAGCAGCCGCCTGATCCGCATGCCCATGGGCCGAGCGTGGGAGGCGCTGCGCGAGGACGAGATCGCCTGCCGCTCGCTGGGCCTGAACCCGACGCGCATCAAACTGTCGGCCTTCACGCTGGGGGCGTCCTTCGCCGGCCTTGGCGGCGCCTTCTTTGCCGCCCGCCAGGGCCTGGTCAATCCCGAGTCCTTCACCTTCATCGAATCGGCGCTGATCCTCGCGGTGGTGGTGCTGGGCGGCATGGGGTCCCAACTCGGCGTGATCCTCGCAGCCATCCTGTTGACCGTGTTGCCGGAACTGACGCGCGAGTTCGCCGAATACCGCATGCTGATCTTCGGCCTGGTCATGATCTTGATGATGATGTGGCGTCCGCAGGGCCTGCTGCCCGCGAGCCGCCCCCATGTGGAGTTGCCGCGATGACCCCGATGCAATCCACGGAACTTCTCAAGGTGTCGGGCCTGCAAATGCGCTTCGGTGGCCTGCTCGCTGTCGATGGCATCGATTTCAACGTGCGCCGCAACGAGGTCTTTGCGATCATCGGCCCGAACGGTGCCGGCAAGACCACGGTGTTCAACTGCGTCGGCGGCTTCTACAAACCCACCGGCGGGCAGGTGATTCTGGACGGCCACCGCATCGCCGGCCTGCCCAGCCATCTCGTGGCGCGCAAGGGGTTGGTGCGCACCTTCCAGAACATCCGCCTCTTCAAGCAATTGACCGTGGTGGAGAACCTGCTCGTGGCACAGCACCTGCAGATCAAGACCGGCCTGTTGCGCGGCTTGTTCGCCACCCCCGCCTACCGCCGCGCCGAGCGCGAGGCACTCGAGCGTGCCGCGCAGTGGCTGGAGCGCATGGGGCTGAGCCAGGTTGCCAACTGGGAGGCGGGCACGCTCTCCTACGGCCACCAGCGCCGCCTGGAGATCGCGCGCTGCATGATCACCCAGCCACGCCTGCTGATGCTGGACGAGCCCGCGGCGGGGCTGAATCCGCAGGAGAAGATCGAGTTGCAGAACCTGATCGACGACCTGCGCCATGAGTTCGGCATTTCCGTCCTGTTGATCGAGCACGACATGAGCCTGGTGATGGGGGTGTCGGATCGCATCATGGTGATGGAACACGGCCGGCCAATCGTGACGGCCAAGCCCGAAGAGGTGCGCAACGACCCGCGCGTGATCAAGGCCTACCTGGGAGAGGACTGATGCTGAAGCTGGAGCAGATCCATACCCGCTACGGCGCGGTGCAGGCCCTGTCGGGGGTGTCGATCGAAGTGAAGAAGGGGGAGATCGTCACCCTGATCGGCAGCAATGGCGCCGGCAAGACGACCCTGATGATGACGGTGTGCGGTTCGCCCCGCGCCTCGAGCGGACGCGTGCTGTTTGAGGGCCGGGACATCACGAACCGTAGCACCCACGAGATCATGCGCATGGGCCTGGCGATCTCGCCCGAGGGCCGCCGCGTGTTCCCGAGCCTGACGGTGCTGGAGAACCTGAAGATGGGCGGATTCTTCGCGAGCCGCGACGACATCGAGGCCGGCATCGAGCATGTCTTCAAACTCTTCCCGCGTCTCAATCAGCGTTCGGCGCAGCGTGCGGGAACGATGTCGGGCGGCGAGCAGCAGATGCTGGCGATCGGCCGGGCGCTGATGAGCCGGCCGCGCCTGCTGCTGCTCGACGAGCCCACGCTGGGCCTGGCGCCGCTGATCATCGCGCAGATCTTCGACATCATTCGCACGATCCGGGACGAGGGCGTCACAGTCTTCCTGGTCGAGCAGAACGCCAACAAGGCGCTGCAGGTGGCCGATCGCGGTTATGTGCTGGAGACCGGGCGCGTGGTGCTGGCAGACTCTGGGAAGAACCTGCTGGCCGATGACAGCATCAAGAAGGCCTACTTGGGGGGATAGATTTCCCCGCGTGATTCCCTGGTGCGGCAACCGGATGGCGCACATCGAGCCTCGTGGTTACCCCCGGTACGCCACGGGGCCTCTCTTCACCGGGAATTTCGCCGAATCTCGTGGGCTCGTACCGGTAAACTTGGAGCAGGTGAAGGCAGTAGCCAAAGGTAGCTGTTTCCCTAGAGCGTGTATGTCTTCGCCGCCGATCGGCAAGGGCGGATTCCTTGCTGCGAGGCCCGACGACCGTTCGAACTGCGTCAATCGGGCCATCCTGTTAGGGGGCTCCAGTCAGATCAGGGCTTCCATTTCATGAGCAAAGCACACGAACCTTCTTACGAAGAATCGGTATCGGCCATCCACAATCGGCTGTTCTTCCGGCTGTTCCAGGCGGGTAACACGCTGGACCGTCAGAGCACCAAGGAACTGGGAATTACCCCTGTAACTTGGTCGGTGCTGGGAGCTTTGTCGCGCCCGAAAGTGGAGGCCGGTATGTCGTTCTCGGATTTGACGGAGTATCTGGTGGTTAGCCGGCAGAGTCTGGACGGGGTGTTGAAACGCTTGGAGCGTGATGAGCACGTCGAGCGGATCGCTGACACCGTTGATCGGCGAGCCAAAAAGGTCGTCCTGACCCCGAAGGGGCGGGCATTCTGGAACAACCTGCAGCCGAAGATTTACGAGTTTTACCGCCAGTCCTTGGACGGATTCCGATTCGATGACAAGGTGGCGCTGGTCCATTTCATCAACAGACTCAATGACGGCATGATGTCGGTCTCTCTGAACGGCACCCCTACCGAATCGGGCGCAGGGGCGGCTGAAGTCGTCAGCATCACCGAACGGCCCAAGGCTGCGCGGCGTCGATAGACAGGCCAAACCGAGTAAGGAAAGCAGTATGACCAGAGAAGCGTCTCTAACCGACCCGAGCAGCGCGGTCCACGATCGACTCGTCGTGTTCATTGGCGGCGGGCAGATGGCCTCGGCCTTGGCTGCAGGGCTGCTGCACGCAGGCTGGCGGGTAAGTGACATCGTAGTCGTCGAACCCAACGACGCACAGCGGCATCGAATTGGTGAGACATTGGGTGTGCGGACACTGGCCGGCGCCGATCCGATCCTGAGTGAGGCCCACGTGGTGGTCTGGGCGGTCAAACCGCAGGCATTCGCTTCGGCTGTCAAACCGCTCCTCGGGGCATTGCGTGCACCGCTGCATCTCAGCATTGTGGCTGGCGTAGCAATTTGCGATCTTTCCGGCTGGCTGGGCAGCCAACGTATTGTCCGTGCCATGCCCAACACCCCGTCCCTCGTGGGTGCTGGGGTCACTGCGATGCTGGCGTCGCCCGGGGTGACGGTTGCTGATCGGCAACTGGCTGAAAGTTTGCTGTCCGCGACCGCCCACACCTTCTGGGTCGACTCCGATGAGCGCATCGATGCGGTGACTGCCGTCAGTGGGAGCGGCCCAGGGTTCATCTTTCAGTTCCTGGAGGACCTACAGGCTGCTGCCCAGGCACTGGGTTTCAGCCAGGCGCAGGCGCGCGAACTGGTCATCGGGACTGCGGCAGGCTCTATCGCTCTGGCCCGCAGCGATGACACACCGCTTTCGATCTTGCGGGAGCGAGTCACTTCGAAAGGTGGCACGACTGAGGCGGGGCTGGCGGTTCTTGCCAGCCACCACCTCTCCTCGGCGGTGCCGCTCGCAGTGCGCAGCGCCTATGAGAAGGCGCAGGAGCTTTCCAAGGCGTTCAGTGAGAGTTCCAACGACCATCGGATCGACTAGACCCAGCAAATAGGCCAATCGCAACTGCGCGTGGAGCCGGCGTCCGCGCGGAGCCTCAGAGCCATTCGCTTGGCTGATGCGAGGTGCCTGGCGGTGCAACAGTCCACCGTGCGCGTCATGGCCCGTCTGCTTCGCTCATGGCCGCTCGAGTGTTCAGTTGTTGCACGTAACTCCGCAGGGTTCGCAGGCCCACAGATCGCCGGTGGTGCTTACCTGAAAAGGTGCTCGCCGCCCTGCGGACATCTTCGCGCGCCATGTGGCATGGTAGGCGTGGCATCCCTTGCATCGGTTATCTGATCTCTTGGGATGCAGTTTCGGGCTACCGATGGCTGCTCCGGGAGGTGCCTTCAATGCATCCTGCGCGAGGGGGCGAGCCTGGCACGCACCGCCTGATATCCCTTTCTCCTAAGCCCCTCCTGGCGGCTGACAGCCAGTTCCGTGAGAGCCGCGGCCGTTCCCCATCGTCCCCAGATCTTCTCCTGTGCCTGTTTGACATCGTTGATGTGGACTTGTTGACTGGTTCGCATAACATTGTAATAATGGAATTAACATAATTAAAATGAAATTAGATTGAGAACTTACATCAAGGAGATCGCATGAAGAAGGTGGTTCGCATAGGGGCAGGTTCGGGCTTCTGGGGGGATGCCATGGATCCCGCCATGGAGTTGTTGAAGGCAGGAAGTCTCGACTATCTGTGCTTCGATTTCCTGGCCGAACTGACGATGGCGTTGCTACAGCGGCAGAAGCTGAAGAATCCGGAGTCGGGCTATGTGCCTGATGCCGTCGCATACATGAATGCCATGCTGGCGATGGCGCGCGAACGCGGCACGCGGTTGATCTCCAATGGGGGTGGCGTCAATCCCCGTGCGGCGGCCGAGCGCATTGCCGAGGGTGCGCGGAAGGCCGGGCTCCAGGGAACGCGCGTGGCCTTGGTGGAGGGCGATGACCTGCTCGGCAAGCTGGATTTGCTGTTGGCGCAGGGTGTGCCGCTGGTCAACATGGACACGGGGGACTCCGATTTCGCGGCAATCCGCGACCGCGTCGTCTCAGCCAATGTCTACACCGACAGCACCGGCATCGTGGAGGGGTTGGCTGGTGGCGCGGACGTCGTGATCGCCGGCCGCGTATCGGACAACGCGGTCTATGTAGGTCCTTTGGCGCACGAGTTCGGATGGGTGCGTGATGCGGCCCACGTGGACCGGTTTGCCGCGGCGGTGACCCTGGGCCACATCGTTGAATGTGCGTCTGCCTGCACGGGCGGTATGTCGTCCCGGTTCGCGGAGATGCCGCATATGGGGCGCGTGGGCTTCCCCATCATCGAGTTCAACGCCGACGGAAGTGCAGAGGTCACCAAGTTGAAGGGGACGGGTGGACGCGTGGACCCGTTCACGATCAAGGAGCATCTGGTCTACGAAATCGGGGATCCACGTAGCTACCTGATGCCGGACGCCATTGCGGACTTCACCTCGCTTCGACTGTCGGAGACCGGTCAAGACCGCGTGCGGGTCGAGGGCGTCAAGGGCAGGGCAGCGCCCGATCTGCTGAAACTGGTCGTTGGCTATCAGGACGGGTGGATCGGGGAGAGCATGGCCTTCTTCCCATGGCCCAACGCCTATGACCGCGCGCTGAAGGCGAAGCAGACGATGCTTGAGCGGTTCGAGAGGATGGGACTGGCCGCTGACCAGATCCACTTCGATCTGATCGGGCTGAACACCCTTCACGGACCGGCGGCACCGGCTCCAGATCCCGCTGTCGCCAACGAATTGCCGGAAGTAGGGCTGCGCTGCGCGGTCCGCACCCGGACCATGGAAGAGGCGGACAAAGTCCGACGGGCTGGCTCCCATCTGTGGATCATGGGGCCCGGCGGCACTTCGTTCGGAACGCCAATCAAACCGCGTCCCGTGATCTCGCTCTGGCCCACGTTGATTCCCCGCTCCTTCGTGGAGCAGCAGACCCAGATTCTGGTGGCTTGAGGAGACTAGACATGAAGACGACGATTCGAGACATCGCGTACGTGCGCTCGGGCGACAAGGGCGACGTGTGCACGGCCGGCCTGATCGCCAAGACGCCGCAGGACTACCCCCGTCTGCTGGCCAGCGTCACCCCCGGCGCGGTGAAGGCCCTTTACGGTGAGTGGATCCAGGGCGATGTGGCGTGCTATCCCATGGACAACATCGAGGCCGTGGTGGTGGTCATGCATGGCGCCCTGGGAGGTGGCGCGACTAGAACGCTTCGCCTGGACCAGACTGGCAAATCCTTGGGCTACGCCTTGCTGCGCCTGCCGCTGCAGGACTGAACATGGCGATTCTGCGTTCAGTCCTACGGACGACCGACCAGGAATTCGCGGTCAATGCGGCGGCCTATGCCGGGCTCCGCGAGCAGATCTCTGTCGTTCGCCAAGCGGCACTTGCCGGAGGTGGTCAGCAGGCATGCGAGGCGCACCTGTCGCGCAATAAACTTCTGCCTCGCCACCGCATCAACGCGCTGCTCGATCCCGGGACTCCTTTCCTGGAGCTGGGTCAGCTTGCGAGTGAAGGGATGTACGACGGTGCGGCGCCGAGTGCCGGCATCATCACTGGTATCGGAATGGTTGCGGGGCGGCCCTGCGTGGTCATGGCCAACGACGCCACCGTCAAAGGCGGCACTTACTATCCGCTGACGATCAAGAAGCAGATCCGGGCCCAGGCTGTCGCGCGCGAGAATGCGCTGCCCTGCATTTACCTGGTGGACTCTGGCGGTGCGTTTCTGCCACTGCAGGAGGAGATCTTTCCCGACGAAAACCACTTCGGGAAGATCTTTCGCAACATCGCCGAGATGTCCTCGCTGGGAATCAAGCAGGTCGCGGCCGTCATGGGGGCCTGCACGGCCGGCGGGGCCTACATCCCCGCCATGTGCGACGAAACGGTCATCGTGCAGGGCAACGGCACGATCTACTTGGGAGGACCCCAACTCGTGCAGGCGGCGACCGGCGAAGTAGTCGACGCGCAGACACTTGGCGGCGCGGACGTGCATACGCGTCTGTCGGGCGTGGCCGATCATTTCGCGCACGACGACCTCCATGCGCTCACGATCGTGAAGGAGATCATTGCGAGGCCTGGCCCGGTGGTGAATGCGCTGCCGCCGCAGACTCCCGTTGCACCGCTGTATGACCCGTCAGAGTTGTATGGCCTGATCCCTGCGAATCCAAAGCAGCCGATCCCGGTGCGCGAGATCCTGGCCCGACTCATGGATGGGAGCGAACTGAGCCAGTACAGGGAGCGCTACGGAGCGAGCCTCGTCTGCGGAACCGGCGCGATCGGCGGGTATCCCGTCGGAGTGCTGATCAACGACGGTGTGCTGTTCAGCGAGAGTGCCCAAAAGGCCGCGAACTTCATCGAGTTGTGCAGCCAGAGCGGGATCCCATTGCTCTTCCTGCACAACATCAGCGGCTTCATGGTGGGCGTTTCGTACGAGCAGGGCGGCATTGCGAAGGATGGCGCCAAGATGGTCAATGCCGTATCCACATCGCGCGTGCCCAAGTTCAGCGTGGTGGTCGGCGGCAGCCATGGCGCCGGTGCCTATGCGATGTGCGGGCGGGCCTTCGGCCCCCGGTTGATGGCCATGTGGCCGAATGCGCGCACTTCGGTGATGGGGGGCGAGCAGGCCGCAACGGTCCTTGCGCTTGTGAGGGAAGAGCAACTGGCGCGCAAGGGGCAGAAGTTCACGGCGGAGGAGGCGGAGGCGTTCAAGCAGCCGATCCGGGACCGTTACGCGGACATGAGTACGGCGATCCATGCCGCGTCCCGGCTCTGGGTCGACGCCGTGCTCGACCCGGCAGATACAAGGAACTGGCTGACGCTGGGGTTGTCACTCGCCGCTGCGAGTCCCAGGCAGGACACGCAGTTCGGCGTTTTCAGGATGTAAGCATGTTCAAGCGAGTACTGATTGCCAACCGGGGCGAGATCGCCTGCCGCGTGGCGCGCACCTGCCGTGCGCTCGGCGTCGAATACGTCGCCGTCTTCACCGATGCCGACGCGAAGTCGCCCCATCTCGAAGGCGCCACTGCCGTCGTGAACATCGGGGCGGGCCCCGCGATGCAGAGCTACCTGGACGGCGAGCGCATCATCGCCGCTGCGCTGACGTCGGGTTGCGACGCGGTGCACCCGGGCTACGGTTTTCTCTCCGAGAACAGCACCTTTGCCGCGGCGGTCGCTGCAGCGGGGGTGACCTTCGTCGGCCCCAGGCCAGAGACCATCTCTGCACTGGGAGACAAAGCGCGTGCCAAGGCGCTGATGAGCGAGGCTGGTGTTCCGGTCGTGCCCGGCGCAGGCGATGCCAGCGACGAGCCGGAGACCGTCGGGCAAATGGTGAAGTCGGTCGGGCTTCCCGTTCTTCTCAAGCCTAGTGCCGGCGGAGGAGGGAAGGGGATGCACGTGTTGACGGAGGCCACCGGGCTGCGAGAGGCCGTGGCGTCGGCAATTCGCGTGGCGCGCAGCAGCTTCGGTGATGGCCGGCTGATTGTGGAACGCTACATCGAGCAGCCCCGGCATATCGAAGTACAGGTTTTCGGGGACAGTCAAGGCAATGTCGTCCATCTCTACGAGCGGGAATGCTCATTGCAGCGGCGTCACCAGAAGGTGGTCGAAGAAGCGCCTGCGCCGCGCCTGCCTGCCGACGTGCGGCAGCGATTGGTGGAAGCCGCGGTGCAGGGCGCCCGCAGCATTCGGTATCTGAATGCGGGAACCTTCGAGTTCATCGTCGGAAAGGACTTCCAGTTCTATTTCCTCGAGGTCAACACCAGACTCCAGGTTGAACATCCTGTCACCGAGTGCGTGACCGGCCTGGATCTTGTGGAGTGGCAACTGAGAGTGGCATCGGGGGAGCCTCTGCCGTTGTCGCAGGACAGCATCCGATGTGATGGCCATGCGGTCGAATGCCGGATTTATGCTGAGGATCCGTCGGACGGATTCAAGCCGGCCCCCGGGAGAGTTGATGAAGTGCGCTGGCCGAGCAATGTTCGGGTCGAGGCCGGCGTGGTGCGTGGCGGTGCGGTACCGCCGTACTACGACCCGATGGTTGCCAAGCTCGTGGCCCACGCAGGTACCCGAGACGAGGCATTGGATCGGCTGCGCAACGGGCTCGGAGAGACCGTGTTGCTCGGCCTCACGACCAACATCGGGTACTTGCGTCGCGTGCTTGCCGATACCGGCGTACGCGCGGCGGCCGTCCATACCTGCTACCTCGACGAGCATGGTGAACGGTTTGCAAAACGGGGAAGCACTGCCTCCGCGGTCGCATGCGGTGCCGTGGCGGATCTGTCCGTCGCAAGTGCGTCATCCCCCTGGAGTGGCAGTGCGGAGCACGGGCTGCTCGATCGACGCAGCTTGGATCCGAGCGCCCCACTGGGGCGTGCCCACATGTGGGTTGACGGAGATATGCTGTCGGTGGCGATCCAGGCCTCTGTTCAAGACGGATGGCGGATGGAGGTCGGCGGCGATGTTCGCAACGTACATGTCGCCGAGGTTGTGAACGGCGTCTGGCAAGGCGCAACCGGGCAATCTCCCTGGGTTGCCGGTCGGCGCGGTTCTCTATGGGAAGTTCAGCTCGACGGCGACCGATTCACCTTGCTGCCAGCGCATGCGCGCTCCTTCGATGACGAGGTAGTCGCAGGTGCCGCGGTCGCGCCACTGTCCGGGACGGTCTCTGTGCTGCCCGTCAGCGTCGGCGATCGGGTCGAGGCCGGCGACGTGCTCGCGATCATCGAGGCCATGAAGATGGAGCACAGCGTGGTCGCCAGCTTCGGCGGCACGGTCCGATCGATCGCCTTTGCCGTGGGGGACAGCGTGAAGGCGGGGGAGTTGATTGTCGACGTGGAGGTTGATGAACTGCAGCCTGCTTGATCTATTTTCGTTCTGGTGCTCCCTAACTGGAATGCATAACCTGCTGATTTATCAGGGAAGATTCGAGTATCTCTGCTAGACTGCCTGCAAATTTCAAAATGGAAATGGCAGGGAAAAATCCGTCGAAGGGCGACAGTGAGCCAGGAGGCGCGGGCGAGGTTCGCGTGTTGGCGCGCGGCTTGGCCATCCTCAAGGCGTTTGAGCCCGCGAACGGCTGGCTTTCAAACACCGACCTCGCAGAACTGACCGGGCTGCCCAAGCCGACGGTCTCCCGCATTACCGCGAATCTCACAGAGGCTGGGTACTTGCGGTACTCGGGGAGCAAGGCTGCGTACCGGCTCGGAACCTCGGTCCTCTCCCTGGGGTTTGTCGCTGCCTCGAATCGCAATCTCGTGGTTTTGGCCAGGCCGCTGATGCAGGCGTTCGCGGACCAGCACAACGTGTCGGTCGTTCTTGCATCGCCGGATGCGGGCAGCATGGTATGCAACGAGGTCGTCCACAGCCGTAACATGCTCTTCACCTTGCGCGTGCGCGCAGGATCGAGGCTGCTCATTGGGCAATCGGCCTTGGGACGTGCGTTGATCGGATCGATGGGAGACGCTGAGCGCGAGCGTTTCCTGTCCAAGTTGTCGCAAGTCGATCCACAGACGTGGTCGTCCCTGCAGGAGCAGGTCAGGGCCATCGTGACCCAAATGAAGCGCAAGCAGTATTGCGTCGCGGCCGGGAGTCTGGAGCAGGGCACCAACGGCGTGGCGGTCGTCATCGATACGCCGGATCAACCGCACTCCTATGCCTTGGGCTGTGCCGCGCCCGCGTACACCTTGAGCGTTAAGAGAATCGAGGACGAAGTTGCGGCAGATCTGCTTGCACTGAAAGTCCGTCTAGAGACGGAGCTCAGTGCCTCTGTCAACTCCATGGAGCTCTGATGGTTCGCACGAGGAAGTCAGAAGCCCCCACCTCCGATCTTCAAGAAGTCCTGGACCCAGGCGCCGAGGTCGATTCCCTTCGGCGCGGGCTCGAGATCCTGCGGCTGTTCGATGCAAGGCACCGGTCACTGCAAGCTACGGAGATCGCTGCGAAGCTTGGCCTTTCCCGGGTCACTGCGGCCAAGCTGATCGCTACACTCGAAGCCCACAACTTTCTGCGACCGAGTGGCCAGGCCAATGGGTACGAGCCTCATGTCGCATGCCTGGCGCTCGGAAGGGCGGTTCGGCGTGGGCTGAGGATTGCCGAGGTCGCACAACCGAAGATGCGTGTGCTGTCGGAGCGATTCGACGTGCACGTCAGCCTGACGACGCGAGACCGGCTGCACATGCTCGTGGTCGAGCACTGTGTTCCCCAGGGCAAGGTCCGTTTGGGCTTGAGCACTGGTACGCGCCTGCCGATCACCACGTCTGCGTCTGGACGGGCGTACCTGTGGGCGCAACCGCCGGCTTTGCGGGCGAAGCTCATGGAGTCGCTGGAAGAGGCAGAAAAGGACAACTCGTTCAAGATGATGTCCAGTGTCTACGGAGCGCTCCAGGAGTTGGAGGAGCGCGGCTGGTGCTTCCTCGCCTCGCCCGTGACGAGCCAGACCAGTTCGATCGCGACGCCGATCCGTGTTGGAGATGGGGCCAACTTTGTGTTGGCCGTCATGGCCGTCGGAGACAGCGAGACGGAGCAGCGCTTGCGCGACGTGATCGCGCCCGAACTGCTCACTGTCGCCAACCAGATATCGCAGGAACTCCAGGTGACGGACTAAGCTAGCGCGGACCCTGGCCGCGTCTTTGCAGTCCAGCCACGGCCGTCGCTACGGCGGCAAGATGCTCCGGCGAGACGTGCGCGATCGCCTGGAAGGCCGCGACCAGGTCCAGATGGCCAGGAAGGTTCATCTGCTCCGAGTCCCTGAGCAGTCTCTTGCTCATCCGCATGGCTTCTCCGGGGTGACGGGCAATTCGTTGGGCAAGTCCATGGGCATGGGGCAGCAGCGCGTCGTCGTCGACCACCGATGACACGAGGCCGATGCGCAGTGCGGCTTCAGCGTCAATGGGGTCGGCCGTGAATGTGAGTTCCATCGCCTTGGAGCGCCCGACCAGGCGGGGAAGCATCCAGGATCCGCCGTCTCCGGAAACGATCCCCAACTGAGCGAAGCTCACTGCGAAAGTCGCTCCGCGGGCGGCCAGCCGGATATCGCAGAAACACGCCAGATCACACCCCGCCCCATAGGCGGCGCCGTTGACCGCGGCGATCGTCGGGATGTCGGCCTCGGCGAGCGCAAGGGGAACCTGGTGGACTGTCTGCCGGTACCGTTGCTGAATGTCCGCGACGCTGCCCGCGGAGAATCCCTCGCGCGCGGCCATTTTTCTGATGTCGCCGCCTGCGCAAAAGGCCCGGCCTGCGCCCGTGATGACCAACACGCGGGCCGTGGGGTCGGCATTGACCTCTCGGATCCGGGAGGCCAAGTCGAGGAATTGGTCTCCGGTCGTCAATCGGTTGAGCGTATCGGGACGGCTCAGCGTCAACGTCACGACGCCGTCGTCGCGGCTGATCCGCACGAAAGGGGAAGTCGCGGGACTGTTCATGCGCCGATCCAGCGGGGAGCGCGCTTCTCCGCAAAGGCGCGGGGCCCTTCAATGGCATCCGCACTGGAGTAAACCCGCTCATGAAACCGCTTCGCGGCTTCGAGACCCTCGGCGCATCCGAGATCCATGGCAGCCCCCACGCTCTTCTTGGCCGCCCAAACCGTCAGCGGCGCATTGTCCGCGATCGTGCGTGCGAGCTGATGCGCGCGGGCGCGCACCGCGTAGGGATCGGCTTCCACGTAGTTCACGAAGCCAAGCTCATGGAAGCGCTCGATAGGGTGCAGGTCCCCTGTGAACATCAATTCCAGGAGGAAAGGCTGCGGCAGCATCCACAGCATCGGAACACCCCACGGAGACCCGCGGCCGACCTTGGACTCGGAGATCCCGCCGCGCGTGCCCTTCATGCCGACCCGGATGTCGCTGTTTGCCGCGAGGACCATGCCGCCGGCGGTGAAGTGGCCCGTCATCGCGGCGATGATGGGCTTCGACACCCGCCGCATCCGCTGATGGAATGGGTCGCGCAGCATCTCGAGCATGTCCTTGCCTGTTTCCGCTCGGACCCTAGCCGCCTCCTTGAGATCCATGCCGGCTGAGAAGGTCCCGCAGTCCGAGGAGGTGATGATGGCGACACGGATGTCGTCGCGGTCCTCCACCTCGTCCCACATCTCGAGCAACTTCTCGCAGACCGCGATCGACAGCGCATTGCGCTGCGCGGGACGGTCAATGCAGATCGTTGCAACACCTTCCTCGACGTGGAAGCTCACGGGGGCTTCGGAGATTTCTGCGTTCATTGGGTCTTTCCTCATACTCTGGCTCGATGCTCTTGTTCTCGGCAAGTTGTCAAATTGGACGTGGTGCACATGTGAAGTGAGGGAACCGGCTGTAACTGGGGTTCACGGGGCACATGTCACGGTGAAAAGCGGCGCCGCGCTTCGTTGTACTCACGATGCAGTTTCTCGATGAATGCGGCGGTCGAACGCACCTCATCGACCGCGCCGATGCCTTGGCCCGCGCCCCAGATGTCCTTCCATACCTTCGTTGATTTCTCGCTGCTTCCAAAGCTCATCGACCGGGCGTCCCCGTCGGGCAGGTTGGCAGGGTCCATGCCCGCCGCGACGATCGATGGCGCAAGGTAGTTTCCATGCACCCCCGTGAAGAGACTGGAATACACAATGTCGTCGGATGTTCCCTTCACGATGGCGTGCTTGTACGCATCGCTCGCACGCGCCTCTTCGGTGGCGATAAAGGCGGATCCGATATAGGCGAGATCGGCCCCCATGGCTTGCGCGGCGAGCACGGCGGCACCCGTCGCGATGGCGCCCGAGAGTGCCAAAGGCCCGTCGAACCACTGGCGGATCTCCTGTACCAGCGCGAAAGGGCTCTTGATGCCCGCATGCCCGCCGGCTCCCGCTGCCACTGCAATGATGCCGTCAGCCCCCTTGTCGATCGCCTTGCGCGCAAACCCGTTGTCGATGACGTCGTGAAGCGTCACGCCACCGTAGGCATGGACGGCGGCATTGACGTCCGCGCGGGCCCCCAAGGAGGTGATGACAATGGGCACCTTGTACTTCACGATCAGTTCCAGGTCGTGCTCGAGCCGGTCATTGCTTTTGTGAACGATCTGGTTGATGGCGAACGGGGCTGCCGGATGATCGCGGTTGGCCTGGTTGTACGCGGCCAGTTCTTCCGTGATCTCGGCTAGCCACTCATCGAGTTGCGACGCTGGCCGGGCATTGAGCGCGGGCATCGAACCGACGACGCCAGCCTTGCATTGCGCCACGAGAAGTTTCGGATTGCTGATGATGAACAGTGGCGAGGCGATCACCGGCAGAGGCAGATTCGCGAGGGGGCCGGGTAGACGTCTGGACATACGAGGTTACTGGGGCGTTGGAGTTCACTGCACTCGCTTCGCTACGCACGGGAGCGAAGCTTGTGCTTGGGTATCACGGTAGTCTGGAACGCTGCGCGCATCGTTACGAGGTCACTGAACCGGGATGCGGGCCTGCTCGACCAGCTTCTTCCATTTGGCTGTTTCAGCGGCCTGGAACGCAGCCAGTTCCGTGGGTGTGCTGCTTTCCGCCTCAATGCCCGCGGCCAGCAACTTGCTGCGGATGGACGGATCCCGCAGGATGTCGTGGATGCTGGACGTCAGTTGTTCGAGGACCGCTTTAGGCGTCTGTGCGGGGGCGTACGCGGCGAACCAGCCTACGAATTCGAAGCCAGGGAGGTTTCCGGAGCGCTCGATCGTAGGAAGGCCCGGCGCGAGATCCGTTGGCTGACGGGTTGAGATAGCCAGCGCCTTGACTTTGCCCGCATTCGCTAATGGGAGGGTCGTGGCCGCATCGGCGATCATGAACTGAATGTGACCTCCAGTCAGGTCCGTGACCGCCTCGGGGTTGCTCTTGTACTGGACGTTCGCGATGTCGATGCCGGCGGCCGACTTCAGCATTTCGCCTGCGACACGTGCCGAGGTGCTGCCACTTCCGAAGAAGAGTTTTCCCGGGTTGCGGCGAGCGTAGTCGATGAACTGCGCGACCGTATCCGCGGGAATCGACGGATGAATGACCATCGCCAACGGAGTCGTCCCCAGTTTGGTGAGCGGCGCGAAGTCCCTCACGGGGTCGTAGGGGAGCTTGCGGAACAAGGCCGGGTTGCCTGCCTGCGTGGTGTTCGCGGTCACCAGGACTGTATAGCCGTCGGGCGCGGCTCGTGCTACATGGCTGCTGGCGAGGAATCCACTCGCTCCCGCCTTGTTTTCAACGACGGCTGGTTGTCCCAATCGTTTGGACAGGCCTTCACCGATGAGCCGCGCAAGCTTGTCTGTCGCACTGCCGGCTGAAAACGGCACGACGATCGAGATGGGCTTATTGGGGTAGTCAGCGGCGGTGGCTCGTTGCGGTCCAACGCCAGCCGCGAAGGCCAGGAGCGCCAGGGTGAGGCCGACGCGGCGCTTACGCGCTGTCGCGGATGGGCTTTTTCGTTGCTCCGGCCGTCCAAGAGTGCCAAGCGGACGAGTTCGGAATTCGACGCGCATGGGCTCCCCTATTCCGGCTCAATGCCTGCGCTCTTCGCGAGCTTTCCCCAGTGGACGCTCTCGGCGGCGATGTATTTGGCGAAATCGGCCGGAAACATCGGCTTCAGCAGTTCATAACCGACGCCATCGATCTGTTGCTGGACATCGGGCATTGCCAGCACGGCGGTCATTTCCCGGTTGATGCGCTCAACGATGTCGGCGGGGGTTCCCACCGGCGCGAACAGCCCGTTCCAATTCCCGATATCGAATCCTGGCAATACCTCCTTCATGGCGGGTACGCCTGGAAGCTTCGACGAACGGTCCGGAGTGATGGCCAGTGCCTTGAGCTTGCCAGAGCGTATGTGTGCTAATCCCGTTGCGAAGTCGATGAACATCATCTGCGTTTGGCCTCCGAGCAGTTCGGTTACGGCCTGTCCGTACGCCTTGTAAGGCACTTCGATCAGCTTGGTCTGCGTCATGACGCGAAACGTACTTCCGGTGATTCGGGTCGTACTGTTTGCATAGGGGAAAGACACAGCGCCAGGCTTGGCTCGCGCGTACTGGATGAGTTCCCGGACCGAGTTCACCGGTAGCGCGGGATTGACGACGAGCGCATGGGGAACACCGCCTACGACGACGACGGGAGCAAAGTCCTTCTCTCCGTCATAGGGCATGGACTTGAAGAAGTACTTGTTCGCCACTTGCGTGGTGTTGGTGCCGAAGAGAAGCGTGTAGCCGTCAGCCGGCGCCTTTGCGACAAAGTCGGTGCCGAGCATTCCCGTGGCTCCCGGCTTGTTGTCGATGACAACGGCTTGTCCCAGGCGTTTCGAGAGCGGGCCCGAGATGACCCGCGCCAGCGCATCGGTCGGACTCCCGGCCGCGAATGGCAGCACGATCTTGATCGGCTTGGAAGGATAGGGTTGGGCATGCGCGGTGCCGACCGTGCCGAAGAGCAGTGTGCCCAGACTGGCCGTGATGGTGGCTGCGAATGTGCGGCGTTTCATGTTGTCTCTCTCCTTGTTGGTGGTGCGTATGCTGGGAGGCCTCGGGGAAGGCCTTAACGCTGGTTCACGGTGGTCATGGCGTCGGTCTGGACTTGACCATTCGCAGCGGGTTGTAGGTGAGTACGACCTCTCCATGCTGATTGACCACTCTGTTCGAGGTGCGAAGGAGTCCGCGACCCGGCTTGCTTGTCGTGCGGGCCTCGATGACTTCGCATTCCACGTGGATGGTGTCACCAGCGGAGGTGGGTCTGTGAACCTTGATCTCGGCCTCGAGGAAAGCCATGCCGGTGCGCTGCATGGTGCTCTGCATCAGAAGTCCTTCGGCGATGCAGAAGACAAGGGAGCCGGGTACTGGGCGGGCGCCGATGACGGAGACCTTCCGGATGTATTCGAGGTTGGTGAACATCTCCTCCACCATGCCGACCGCCGCCACGTATGCAGTGATGTCGGCTTCGGTGATGGTTCGTCCTAACGTTCGAAACCGATCGCCTATTTCCACGTCGTCCCAATGCAGGCCGACGCCCATGATCTCAAGTCCTGATGCGTCCCTTAGCGTAGCTCTTTGCATGATTCATTCGTCCTGGGTGTGTTGAAACTGATGTGCACGATTCCCATTGTCAAAGGACCCCTTCGCCGCGGAGTCCAGCGATCTCGGCGGGAGTGAGGTTCATCGACCGAAGCACCTCGTCGGTGTGCTCGCCGAGAAGCGGTGGCGCAACCGTGAACTCGAGTGGGGTTTCCGAAAACCGCATGGGGTTGCGCACGGACGGGACATATCCATACCTCGCGTGGGGGAGGGCCAGACGCATGCCTCGCGCGATCACGTGTTGATCCTGGAAGACCCGTTGGATGTCGTTGATCGGCCCACCCGGGACCTGAGCCTCTTCCAGCAGCGAAACCCATTCGGCAACGCTTCTGGATCTCGTGATCGGAATGAGCCACTCATCGAGCTGGGCACGGTTTTCCACGCGCGCGCGGATGGAGGCGAAGCGCTCGTCGGTGCCCATGTCAGGATGTCCGATCGCGCTGCAGAGCCGCCGGAACTGGGTGTCGTTACCAACGGCAAGAATGAGGTGGCCGTCCGACGCCGGGTACACGGCATACGGTGCGATGTTGGGGTGCCCGCTGCCCATTCGCTTCGGGGCTTCGCCCGTGACGAGATAGTTCAAGGCTTGGTTGACCAGCGAGCCGACCTGGCAGTCAAAGAGACTGATATCGATGTGCTGCCCTCCGTACCCCGCAGTGCGGTGGTGGAGCGCGGCAAGAATCGCTACGGCGGCGTACATGCCCGCCATCAGGTCCGAGACGGCCACGCCGACGCGCTGCGGTCCGCCTCCGGGGAGATCATCACGTTCGCCCGTGACGCTCATCAGGCCTCCCATCCCCTGGATCAGATAGTCATAGCCGGCGCGATTCTTGTAAGGGCCCGTTTGACCGAATCCGGTGATCGAGCAATAGATCAGTTCCGGATTGATGGCTTTGAGGGACTGGTAGTCAAGTCCGTACTTCTCAAGTGCGCCGACCTTGTAGTTTTCAACGAAGACATCGGCTTGCAGCACCATTTGCTTGATCAGGGCCTGCCCGCGGGCATTGGCGAAGTCGACGGTGATGGACTTCTTCCCCCGGTTGCAGCACATGAAGTACGCCGCATCCCCGGGCTCCCCCGTGGTGCCGTCCTGCAGGAACGGGGGGCCCATCTGCCGCGTGTCATCGCCCGCGCCCGGCTTTTCGATCTTGATGACCTCCGCCCCTAGGTCGGCGAGGTTCTGCGTCGCCCAAGGTCCCGCGAGGATGCGCGACATGTCGAGTACGCGGATGTTGCTTAGAGCCTATCCGTAAATTATGTTGACCTTCAACGGCACCTTGCGGAAAGCGATGATCGCGGCGGCAATGTGGTTGAGTGCGACGAAGCTGCGCTCGAGCTTCTCGTAGCGCACGAGCAGC
>Ga0187892_10000731_pt1 | contig 82698 bp, 85 predicted proteins | sample MA1701073metaG_FD_139345 | JGI IMG/M metagenome (GOLD analysis project Ga0187892, IMG submission 139345) | Bio-ooze microbial communities from a basaltic lava cave in the Kipuka Kanohina Cave System on the Island of Hawaii, USA - MA170107-3 metaG ... | reverse complement strand
TCGATTCCGACAGTAGTAACGTTGCTCACGGACTTCCCCTCTCGAGTCAGATTGAAATTGCACACACTCAATCCTGGCACTTCGATGCCGTATCGGGACGGGGAAGTCCCTTACATTCGTTAGACATCACTAGGAATAAAGTGCCAACTTCCAAGGAAGTGGTTCGAGACTTCGTGGCAGCGATTAATAGCCACGAAATACAACGCATTGCCGATTTGTGCACACCGCAGCATCGCTTTGTCGACAGCTTGGGCGCTGTTGTGACCGGGCGCGGCGCCCTCCGCAACGCCTGGGCGGCGTACCTTGACATGTTCCCGAATTACACTGTCACCATAGACTCAATGGTGGAGTCGGATGATCTGGTGCTCCTCTCCGGCTGGGCCGCAGGCGCGCTTCGGGCTGGCGGAGCCAGCTGGCGCATTCCCGCGGCGTGGCGCGCCCAAGTGCGTGACAACCTAATCGATTCGTGGCAAGTATTTGCGGACAACAAGCCGGTCTATGAGCTTCTGCGACGTGACGTCTAACCATGCGATGCAGCGGACGTTGGGCGTTTTCATGCGAACGATAGCCGTAAGTGCATTCTTGATCGGCTTCGCCGTCATAGCATCGGTGTTGGAAGGCAGTGCAATAGCATCGCACTCGGACCAGGGCGGTCCGGTCTACCCCGATGACAAGGATGTTGGAGGCGGCGCCCGTGACGCCCCTTGGAGCGCCACCATCGCAGACGCATCAGAACCGGGCGAAAAGCTGATCCTCACGGGCACAGTCTTCGGTCGCGACGGCAAGCCTCGCGAGGGCGTCACGGTTTATGCCTACCATGCGGATACGAACGGCTTCTATCGCAAGAAACCTTGGGGACGCCCCCGATTGCGAGCATGGACGCGCACCAACGCGGAAGGCAGATACGAGTTTCACACCATCAAACCGGGTCCGTACCCCATGAGAAGGAACCCAGCGCACATTCACATGACCATCGCCATCCCAAATAAAGTGGAATGGTGGATTCCGGAGTTGCGCTTTGCAGGCGATTCGTTCCTCAACCCCCAAGAGAGGGAGCGCGAGGCACTGAACGGCACATTTGCCAGCATTCGACCGCTGGAGCGCCAAGCGGATGGAACGCTGCGCTGCGTGCGCGATATCAGGTTGCCTCATGCCTGGTGATCAACAGGAAGCGCGGGTAGAAATCGCCCAACAAGGCGCTCCACTCGGACGCACCATGGCGATCGGTACACTTACGTAATGCGACCCCTTCGGTATTCCATCAACGTCACGTTGGACGGGTGCTGCGATCATCGCGCAATTCTCCCGGACGAAGACTTGCATCGTCACGCGGTCGAGAATCTCAACCGGGCGGATGCTCTCCTCTTTGGCCGGGTGACTTACGAAATGATGGAGGCAGCGTTTCGGCCGGCGTGGACGGGAGAGATGCCCGATTGGATGGAACCCTTCCGCCGTACGATCGACGCGGCAAAGAAGTACGTCGTGTCGAGCACGTTGAAGCGGGCCGATTGGAACGCGGAACTCGTGCGCGGGGATCTGGGTACGGCCGTTCAGCAGCTCAAGCAGGAGCCGGGCAAGGGACTGGGCGTTGGCGGCGTGAAGCTCCCGCTGGCGTTGGCGGAGCTGGGATTGATCGATGAGTACGAGTTCATCGTGCACCCCAGGCTAGCGGGCCATGGGCCGACGTTGTTCGCGGGGCTATCGAAGTGGGTCGACTTGAAGCTCGTGAGCCAGCTCGAGTTCGGCTCGGGGGCGGTGGCGATGCGGTATGAGCCGAGAAGGTAGCCATGCGTCGAAGCGCTGCCCCAGACAGTCCGATGGGTCGAGGTCAGGAACGACGCTGGACTCGTTGGCTAGACTCTTGTTGACGCGAATTTCGACGGTACGGATATGGACGCGTGCTCGTGACTGTCGGCGGGCGGCCTAACAAGCGCGTGCAGCGGGCTCGCTCATCGCCTGCGGCTCTTCGCTCGCCGCTGACGCGCCGCCCTTAGGCAGCAAGACTCACCATGCTGATTGCCGCGTTCTGCTTCGGTTGGCTGGTAATCGCGCTAGCCACGATCGGCCTGGCGGCACCGAAGTCCCGGGCTCCGATCGCACTGCGGATCATCGGTGCGCTGATCTTGCTGGGCGGATTGCTGACGCCGTTCCTTGGGACCCACCTCGCCGCCATCATCATGGGTTGGTGGTCGCAGGGTCCCGGCATCATTCGCGCCTGGGCAATCGCCGCAGCGATATTGGGCGCTTTCATCGTCTATGCCGCCGGGCCCAAGCGGCGTGCTGCCTGACGATGGATTTGAGCGGTCCGCTATTCTGACCTGTATGGAAATACGGCGGATACACAAGTCGAGTCTTGACGCGCGGACGAAGTTCTGGACTTGCCTGACTGAAGGAGACGAGGCGCTCAGTTTCGCGAAGGTGTTCAGTCGTTGGACGACCGACGGGGCGTTCAGGAATTTCTGGAGCGCCAGCCTGCGCGAAGTCGAATTCGATGCCTATTGCTGGGAATGTCCGCCGCTGACAGTCAGCAACGCGTCGCGGCCATTCGAGTGTGTCTTCGTATCGAGCACGTTCCTCGCACGGATACCGCCTGATCCCGATCCGTTTGCCGAGTACTTTCGCCGGGATCGCGAAGTCGCGACCTTCGAAAGCCTGGGCAAGGATGCGCTGCTCATCGCGCCCTGCCCCGAGGGACCGGACGCCAATTTTTCCCACCTCGCGAGCTTCGTCGCGACGGCCTCCGAATCACGGCAAGACGCCCTGTGGTCAGCGGTGGGACGGGCGCTCGAGCATCGGCTTTCCGCCAGGCCGCTCTGGCTCAGCACGGCAGGCGGCGGCGTTGCCTGGCTGCATGTCCGGCTAGACTCCACGCCCAAGTACTATCGGCATTTCCTGTACCGCCATGTCACCTGATTTATTATTGACGCTCGCGCTCGGCATCCTGGTCATCGCGTTCCTCTATTCTTCAGTCGGACATGCGGGCGCCTCGGGCTACATCGCCGTCATGTCGCTATTGAGCGTCGCACCCGACGTCATCAAGCCGATCGCGCTCACGCTTAACATCCTGGTCGCCTCGATTGGTGCCTGGCAGTTCTGGCGGGCAGGGCATTTTTCGTGGCGCCTCTTCTGGCCGTTTGCGTTGCTGGCCGTCCCGCTCGCCTTCGTCGGGGGCTACCTCAACCTGCCGGCCCAGGTCTTCAAGGTAATCGTTGGAATCGTCCTGCTCTATTCCGCAGTGCGCTTTCTGCTGCCCGCACCGCCCGACAAGGAACCGCGGGAGCTGCCGCGCGCCGTGGCGATTGCATCGGGCGGTGCCATCGGGTTCCTGGCCGGGCTAACCGGAACCGGCGGCGGCATATTTCTCACGCCGCTGCTGCTGCTGACGCGATGGGCCCGGGTGAAGACCGCCGCGGCCGTATCTGCGCTCTTCATCCTCTTCAACTCGATCGCGGGACTGCTGGGCAACATCGGCAGCACGCGCAAGTTCCCGACATTCGCGCTCGTCCTCGTCGCAGCCGCGGCGATCGGCGGCTCGATCGGCTCCTACTTCGGCAGCCGCCGATTCGATCCCGCGGCGATCAAGAGGCTCCTCGCCGTGGTCCTGGTCATAGCAGGCACCAAGCTGATATTCACATGATCCTGCGGCGGATTCAGTTCTTCCGATACAGGTGCGTGAACCGGTCCGTCTTGCCGCGAATCGCGTCGTCGAACACGCCCTTGCTGTGATCGTCGGTCGTGTTTCGGAGCCCAGGCCAGGACTTTTCCAGCAGGAAGCCATGGCTCGCGAAGTCCTTCTTCGTGAAAGCCTCGTCGATGCGATGCAGGTCCTGCGCCGCGGCCTTGCCGGTGCCTTCCTTGGCCGCGTGATCCACGACCAGCAGGTGGCCGCCCGGCTTGAGCGCGTCGTATACCTGGGTGACGAAGCGGTCCGCGTCGATCTTCGGCCAGCCTATTTCTTCCTCGACCCAGTAGATGTCGTGGTATGACAGGTAGATGGTGATCAGGTCGTACTGGTTCTTGCCCATGTCGAGGTTGGCGGTCTCGACCACGCGCCGCTTGACCTCCTTCAGCCGGTCCTTGCCGAAGCGCGTCTTGATGTCTTCCTGGCCGAAATTGTAGTACGGCGCATTGTTGATGAGCGTGACGCTGCCGCTCGGACCGACGGCGCGCACGATGATCTCGCTCCAGTAACCGCCGCCGCCGAAAAGATCGGCGACTTTCATGCCGGGCTTGAGCCCGGCGAAGGTGAGCAATTCGGCCGGTTTGTCGCGGGCGTCGCGCTCCCGGTCCTTGTCGCTGCGCTCGGGCGCGGCAACGGCCTTGGCGATGTAGTCCGGAACTTCCGCCGCCTGCACGGGCACGGCAGCGAGGAACAAGGAGGCAATTAGGAGAGCAAAGCGATACATGACTATCTCCCGGCCAGTCGTGGCTTGCAACGATGACCTGACTCTAAACCTGCGCGCGACAGCCCGCGCACTTCCTACGATGAGGCGCCCTGGAGGCGCGACTATGGGAGCCTATTCTTCCCCGCCGCCCGGCACGCCGCGCCGGTAGTCGAGCGCGGGCGCGCGGTCGCCGAGCATGGCGCTGTACTTGAAGTCCGGGCCGCGGCGCTCCTCGAATTCCTTCTTCGCCTTGGTGATCAGGTCCGGGCGCGTGAACAGCTCGCGGCCCATCAGCGCGAGCGTCTGCGACGCGACGTTCATGCCCTTGTAGCCGATGCTCATGCCGCCCGCGGCCGTCGCCTGCCAGCTGTGCGCGGGTGTGCCCGGCACCCAGGTCGCGGTGCGCAGCCCTACCGTAGGCACGGTCCAGCTCACGTCGGCGACGTCGGTCGAACCGAGGCCTGGCCGCTCGAAGTCGAAGGCCTGGACCTTGGCCTCCGAGCCGAGCGCGACGCTCGGTTTGGTGAGGGTGGCATAGATCTTCTTCGCGAACGCCTCTTCTTCGGGCGTGTAGGTCATGCCGCCGACCTCATTGAGCTTTTCGTACATCGCGCGCGCGAGTGTTTCATTGGCGAGCAAGTTGTACACGCCGCCGATGATCTCGTAATCCATGGTCGTGCCGGTGCCGAGCGCCGCGCCTTCCGCAGTCTTGACGAGGCGGTCGAAGATCTCGACCACGACCTCGGGGTCGATGTGACGCACGTAATAGTAGGACTCCGCGAAGTCCGGCACGACGTTCGGGGCGGAGCCGCCGCTCGTGATGACGTAGTGCATGCGCGCGTCCGACGGAATGTGCTCGCGCATCAGGTTCGCCATGGCGTTCATGGCCTCGATGCCGTCGAGCGCGGATCGGCCGCGATCGGGCGCCCCCGATGCATGGGCCGAGAGTCCGTGGAAGCGGAACTTGGCGGTCTTGTTCGCGAGAGCCTTGTCGACGCCGGCGAAATTCACGTCCGACGGGTGCCAGTGCATCACGGCGTCGACGTCATTGAAGAGGCCGGCGCGCACCATGTAGACCTTGCCGGAACCGCCTTCCTCGGCGGGCGTGCCGTAGACCCGGATCGTCCCGGATTTGCCGCTTGTCTTGAGCCAGTTTGCGATCGCGATGCCTGCCGACGCGGAGGCCGTGCCGAACAGGTGATGACCGCAGGCATGGCCCGAGTTCTTGCCTTCGATCGGCTTGCGATCGGGCACGGCGTCCTGGTTGATGCCGGGCAGCGCATCGTATTCGGCAAGGATGCCGATCACGGGCTTGCCGCTGCCCGCCGTCGCGACGAACGCTGTCGGTATCCCGGCAACTCCGGCTTCCACCTTGAAGCCCGCGCCGGTCAGCTCCTTTTGCAGCAGTTCGGAACTCTTCACTTCCTGGTAGCCGACTTCCGCCCAGTCCCAGATCGAGCGGGCGAGATCGGCGTCGCGGGCCTCGCGTTTCGCAAGGAACTGGCGCAGGCCATCCCCGGATTCGGCGGCGCCTGCGACCGCGGCGAATACCGTGATCGCGATGCAGAGGGCGGCCGTTTTCATGGGTGATTCCGTTTGGGGCGGTGGACGGGCGGTCAGCTTAGCGGCCGACCGGGCGCGCTTCCACCCCTGATCGGCTAGGATGCCGCGCACGATGAGCGCGAATCGCCTGCTCGTCATCGGACACCGGTTTTGTGGTCCGCCGGGATCGGGCAACGGCGGCTACACCTGCGGCATGCTGGCCGCGGTGGCGGCAAAACCCGTCGAAGTGCGCCTGCTGCGGCCGCCGCCGCTCGACAAGGCGCTGGCGATCCGCGATGACCCGGCAAACTCGGCTCTCCTGCTGATGGACGGCGAGGACACGATCGCGAGCGCGACACCGAAGACCTTCGAGCTCGTGGTGCCCAATGCGCCGTCCTATTCCCGGGCGCTCGCGGCCGTGAGCGGCTACGAGGGCTTTCGCGATCACACCTACCCGGGCTGCTTCGTCTGCGGCCCGAAGCGCGAACGCGGCGACGGCATGCGCATCTTCGCTTCGCCAATCGAGGGCATGGATCTCTGCGCGGCGGCCTGGATACCCGATCCGTCGCTCGGCGGCACGGATGGCAAGGTGCTGCCCGAATTCATGTGGGCGGCGCTCGATTGTCCCGGCTTCTTCGCCTCGGGCGCCGCTGCGCGCGGCGTGCTGCTCGGCCAGTTCGCGGCGCGAATCGACCGCTGTGCCCACGTCGACGCGCCCTCCGTCGTGATCGGCTGGCCGCTCGGCCACGACGGGCGCAAGCACTACACGGGCACGGCAATCTTCGACAACCACGGCGAGCTTTGCGGCCGCGCGATCGCGACCTGGATCGAGCCGAGGCAAGCCTTGTAGGGGAGACCTTCGATGCCAGCCCGAAGGACGACGGCGATTCTCTGGGTTCTGGTCCTTGTCTTTTGTGCAACCTCGGTCTGGCTGTGGCGGGAATTGCGTCTCGAACGCTCCGGTCGACCGCAGGTCGAGGTTGCGCGGTCGAGTTCGAGCGACGTCCCTGAAGTCGCGTCGCCCGCCCCGATCGAACCTGAGCCTGCACCGAATGTCGAGCAGAACGGCCACGAATATTTTGACGAGAAGCGCTTCAAGCGCGGATTGATCCATTCCGGGGATGATCCAAGACTGCGCCAGAGCGCGGAGTACATGGAGGCGAGGCGCCAGTATCTCGAGGCTTCGTTCGATCATCGATACCCTGATCTCGTGCGCGTGCTGAAGGTCCCGAAGGAGACCGCGCTCCGCATCGTGGAGCTATCGCCCGAAGAAGAGATGCGCTGGTTCGGTGTCTGGATCGACAAAACAAGCCAAGACAGCTTATGGCTCGAGCAACAGCAGAAAGCCTATGCGGCGGACGTTGAAATTGCGGCCCTGGTGGGCGAAGCAAAGCTGGAGCAGTGGAAAGAATACGAAGCGAGCATATCGGAACGCCATCAGATCAGGCAGTTTCGGATTGAGCTAATGGATTCCGCGGAGCCGCTCGGAAGCGACACGGCCGAATTGCTGATTCGCGCGCTCCACGAGGAGCGGCAGCGAATCGAGGAGGAGGCGAGGGCGAAGAGCGGATCTGCGCCGGGCGACGACCTGGAAGAGGAGGCAGAGTCGGAGCGGCGAATGCTCAAGGCTGCGGAAGAGGTGCTCTCTTCGTACCAGTTCGAAGCTTTTCGCAAGATGCTGGAACGGCAACGGAAAGCGCAAAGCGCCAGCGAGCGAATGCAACAAGCCGGTATGGAGGCTTTGAAATAGCCCTTACTTGTCTGGGGACTCGTGCAGCAACTCCAGCCCCTCCGCGTGCTGGCGCTGGAATCCCTTCCAGACGGTGATGCCGTCTGTGCCCGGGCTGTACGCACCATAGGCGCCGCCGGCCGAGGCCGGCCATTCACCCTGCACGGATTCGCGCGTCAGGCCATCGATGTAGGAGGCGCGGCTGGCATCGTCCTTCACGTAGCGGTCGAGGAAGGCCGTGATGAAATGAAGGTTGATCCCGACGACACGGTCCTGGCGCCATACCGGATCCTCGAACCAGTCGAGGTCCCACAGGCGTTGCCGCATCTCCTCGGGCGCGGGGCCCAAGCCAATGCGGTGCCCGGCCCCGCGGAACGTCAACAGGTAGCGTCGGCTGTTCTTCGCCATGTCGAAGAAAGCGCGCGCACCGCTCTGGTAATCGACGGTCCCGTCGCGATCGCCGGCGATAAGCAGGAGCGGGGCGGTGATTGCACGGAGTCCCTTCTTGCCCCAGGCCCGCAGGGATCCGCCCGCAGGCGAGATCGCGACGACCGCCTTGACGCCGGAGACGCGCACAGATGCGGACGAGGTGCCGCCTCGCGCGTAGGGTGAAAAAAGGCCGCCAGGAACCATTTGCACGAGCGGGCTCCCGGGGTCCAGTTCTCCACCGGCTGCCGTCAGCACGCCGTAGCCGCCCATGGAGTAGCCGATCAACGCCGTTCGTGACGGATCGACGCTGCCGCCCTCGGCGAGCGTGCGTTGCAGCGATTCGGCGACGAAAGCGATATCGAGCGGCCGGCGAAGCAGGAGTTCGGGAAACTTGCTGCGGTCGGTGATCGGCGGGTCTTCGTGGCGGATCGCCGCGACGACATAGCCTTTCGAGGCGAGATTTTCGGTCAGCCAGCTCATCGCGACGGCTGCGTTGCTGTAGCCGTGCGACACGATCACCAGCGGGAATTGCCCCACTACCATCGGCACGTTGCGCACCGCGATGCCGGGAATCGTGAATTGCGCTGGCGGCGCCGGCGGCTCGGCCGGAAAGCTGCCCGAATACGTTTCAGGCGATTCGGCTGCCGGGACTTTGGCGGGATACCAGAGTTCGGCTTGCAACCTCCGATCGCGCTTGGGCGCGCTCCCGGTCACGGGATCGAACGCCAGCACGTCGACCTGGGCTCTTTGCACGACCGAGACGGTCCGGACGCCGACACGGTATTGACCGAGATGCGCGAGCTCCGGCGCATCGATGCCCGGCCGGCTCGGTGCATCGTGGGCCACGGCGCAGGTTGCGATCGCGAGTCCGAGAACGAGACAGGCACCCAGACGGAGTCGCATGTGAGTCACCCTCGTCGGAAGTATGGCGCGACGGCCCGACAAACTGTACGGTTTCGCGTCATGACCCGGCAGGCCAGGCATCCCTTTCTCGAAGACCGCGCAGAGTTCGACGCCCTCGGCGCGCGCGTCGCCGGGATGCTCGGCGAGTATCTCCGTGCCTTGCCCGTCCAGCCCGTCGATCGTGTCGTGCCCCCGGACGTTCGCCGACGGCTGATGTCGTTGCCATTGCCGGAGCGCGGGCAGGCGGCGGAAGAAATCCTGGAGTTCCTCGAGCGCGAGGTGATGCCCTGGCCCGTCGCGATCGGGCACCGCCGGTCCTATGCGTGGGTGAACTCTCCGCCGGCGCCGATCTCGATCCTGGCGGACTCGGTCGCAAGCACCATGAATTGCGGCCTCGATGGCTACGACCACTCCGCCTTATTCCTGATGGTCAGCGTCGGTCGCTGGATCATGGAAATGGTCGGATTTCCTGTCGAAGGCAGCCAGTGCCTGTTGCTGACCGGCGGCTCGGCTGCGACGCTGAACGCGCTCGGCGCGGCGCGCCACCGCGCCGCGGAGCGCGCGGGCTGGGACCTGCGCGCTGAAGGCCTGCAGGGCGGCCGGCAGCGACTCGTCCTCTATTCCAGCACGGAGAGTCACTCCTCGATCCAGAAGTGCGTCGAGCAGCTCGGCGTTGGAACGGATCACCTGCGCTCGATCGCGGCCGATGCCGAATTTCGCATGCGGCCCGATGCGCTGCGCCGCGCGATCGAAGGCGATCTGAAGGCGGGGCATTTGCCGTTCGCGATCGTCGCCTGCGGCGGCGCCACCAATACTGGGGCCATCGATCCGCTGGACGAGGTCGCGGACGTAGCCGCCGAATTCGGCATCTGGCTGCACGTCGACGGCGCATTCGGCGCATGGGCAGCGCTCGATCCCGCTTACGCCGGCCGCTTCAAGGCGCTCGCACGAACGGATTCGGTCACGCTCAATCCGCACAAGTGGTTGCAGGTCCCGGTCGATTGCGGCGCGATGTTGACGCGGCACCCGGAAGTTCACCGCGCTGCATTCTCGCTGACGCCCGACTATCTCGCCCACGGCGAAAGCGAGGCACCCTGGCCCATGGACCACATGTTCGAGCTCACGTTTGGCAACCGCGCGCTGAAGGTCTGGGCCGCCATCGCGCGGCTGGGGCGCAGCGGCATCGCCGAGCTTGTGATGCGATGCAACCGTCTCGCCACGCTGCTGGAGGCGCGCGTGCGCGCGAGGCCCGATTTCCAGTTGCTTGCGCCGGCATCACTATCGGTGGTGAATTTCCGCTACCGGCCGGCGGACCGCAGCCTGGACGATGCGGTGCTCGATGCGCTCAACGAGCGGATTTCACAGGCCATCAGCGCGAGCGGCGAGGCGCATCTGCCGACCACGCGCGTGCGCGGCAGGACTTCGCTTCGCGTCTGTTTCCTGCACTACGATAATGACGAGAGCGACGTCGAGCATCTCGTGCAGCTGATCAGTCGCCTGGGGCGGTCGCTTTCAAGCCAGCCCGGGTCCGCGTAGCAGAAGGACGAACCCATGCCTCGGCAATCATTCGCATCCCGGACCGTCGAAATCGCGGCTGCGTTCCTGTTGCAGGCACTGTGCGCGCTGCCGGCGGCGGCGGATGCGCCGCCGAATCACCTGCTCGTCGAAAGCCCGCTGTCGCAAGACGTGCAGGTGATCGACGCGGGCACGCGCAAGATCGTAAAGAACATCGCAATCGGCGAGCACACGGACGACGTCATGGGCTCGCCCGACGGCCGCGTGTTCTATGTCGGGGCCCAGGACGACATGCGCAGTCCCTTCGGTTACCAGAACAACGAGAGCGGCAAGGTCATGGCCTTCGACAGCCGCTCCTTCGCGCCCCTGTGGTCCGTTGCCCTGGACGGCTCGCCCAACCACCTCTCGCGCTCGCCGGACGGCAAGCGCATCTATGTCCCGCTCTACAACAGGCAGTGGATCGTCGTGCTGAATGCAGAGGACGGCAGCATTGAGCAATGGTGGCCCGCGACCATCGGCAACCACGCGACCGAGATATCCGCGGACGGCAAGCACCTCTACGCCGGCAACATGGTGACCGACGCGATCTATGTCTACGACACTGCCACCGGGAAGGTGGTGATGTCGATGGACGTCGGCGAATCCGTGCGGCCGATCGTGCTCGACGAGCCGCGCGGCCTGATCTACTACCAGTTGTCGCGCCTGCACGGCTTCGAGGTGCGGCGCATCGCCGACGGCTCGTTCGTTGGGCGCGTCGATCTGCCGGCGCTCGAGAAGTCCATCCCGGCCTCGGGCAGCAATCTCAAGGAGAGGCTCGCCAACCTGGAGGGCGCGGGCGCGTGGCCTTATACCTACAACCACGGCCTGGTCATGACGCGCGACGGCCTCCACTTGGTCGCGGTCGCGACGGTCGCAAACTACGCGGCAATCTACTCGCTGCCGGATTTTTCGCTGAAAGGCACGGTGCCGGTCGGCGGCAGCCCGAATTGGGTCGTATGCGATCCCGACGGCAAGTTCGCCTATGTATCCAACCCAAAGGACAATTCGGTCTCCGTGATCGATATTGCGGCGGTGCGCGAGGTCACTCGCATCCCGGTGGGCAAGGGGCCGAAGCGCGTCGCTTTCAGCGTCGAGTGACCTCCGCGAGCAAGCGCTGAATTGCCTTCTCGACTCCGTCGCCACGGGCGGTCCCCGCGTGCAGCTCGCCGAATTCGCTCGCCTGGATGCGGCCTCTCCGGTCGATCAGGTAGAACGCCGGCCAGTAGCGGTTTTCGAACGCCTTCCAGTACGAGAAGTCGTTGTCCAGCATGACGGCGTATTCGATGCCGAGCCGCTGGACGGCCGCGCGGACGTTAGCCGCGTCGCGCTCCTGCGCGAACTCCGGGGAGTGCACGCTGACGACCACCAGCCCCTGGTCGCGATAGCGCGCATGCGCGGCCTTGAGCCACGGCAGCGTGTTCCGGCAGTTGCTGCAGCCGTAGGTCCAAAACTCGACCAGCACGACGCGCCCGCGCAGGTTTGCAAGCGTGAGCGGCTCGGAATTGATCCACTCGGTGGTTTGCCGATGCGTGAACTCGGGGGCCCGGTCGGCAAGAGCGGCGCCAGCGTCGGTAGCGAGCACAGCGGCAAGCACTGCCAGCATCGTCAGGACTCGTGTCATCAGGATTCCTATTTCCCGCCCGAGCGCAGTCGATTCACCATCCAGGCTGCACCGCCGGCGGCGAGCAGCCACCCGATCCACGTGGGCTGGGTCGCGAGCGCAAGCCAGATGATTCCACCCAGGAATGCGATGCCCGCGCCAAGGATCGCATCGCTTCGGCGACGCTGCCTTCGCAGCTCGATGCGGAGCTTCTCCAGCGATTCCGACTCGGTGCGGACGACGAGCTCATCGTCGTAGGCGCGCCGGATCGCGCGGCGCGCGATCACGGGCAGGACCTTGATGGCTTCGGCAATGTCGGGCCAATGGTCGCGCAGGCTTCCGAGCACCGCGCGCGGCCCGCTGCGCTCCTGCATCCATTCGCGCAGGATCGGCAGCGCCGTCTTCCAGAGGTCCAGCTCCGGATAGAGCTGGCGGCCGAGGCCCTCGATGTTGAGCAGCGTCTTCTGCAGCAGGATGAGCTGCGGCTGGACCTGCATCTGGTAGCGGCGCGCGATTTCGAACAGGTGCAACAGGACGACTCCGAAGGAAATGTCCTTGAGCGGCTTGTCGAAGATCGGCTCGCAGACGGTACGCACGGCCGACTCGAGCTCGTCCACGCGTGTTCCGGAAGGTACCCAGCCGCTTTCCAGGTGCAGCACCGCCACCTTTCTGTAGTCGCGCTCGAAGAATGCCAGGAAGTTGCCGGCGAGGTAGAGCTGGTCCCTCGGGTCGAGCGTGCCGACGATCCCGAAGTCGACCGCAGCGTAGCGTGGATTCGCCGGGTCGCTGACGTCCACGAAGATGTTGCCGGGATGCATGTCGGCGTGGAAGAAGTTGTGGCTGAAGACCTGCGTGAAGAAGATCTTCACCCCGTTCTCGGCGAGCTTCGGGATGTCGGCCCCGAGTACCCGCAGCCGCGCGACGTCGGAGATCGGCACGCCATGGATCCGTTCCATGACCATGACTTCCTGGCGGCAGAGGTTCCAGTACACCTCCGGCACGTGCAGCATCGGGCTGCCGGCGAAATTGCGCTTGAGCTGCGACGCGTTTCCGGCCTCCCGCATCAGGTCGAGCTCGTTCAGGATGGTCTTCTCGTACTCGACGACCACTTCGCGCGGGCGGAAGCGCCGGGAATCCGGCCAGTATTCCTCGGCGAGCGCGGCGAGCGAGTGAAGGACCTCGAGATCGCGGCCGATCATCCCGCGCATGCCCGGGCGGAGGACCTTGACCACGACCTCGCGACCGTCGTGCAGGACGGCTGCGTGCACCTGGGCAATCGACGCGGCTGCGAGCGGCGCAACCTCGAAGCTCCGGAACAGTTCGCTGACCGGCCGGCCGAGCGCCTCCTCAATGCGGGCTTTGGCGGCTTCGCCCGGGAAGGGCGGCACGCGGTCCTGGAGCTTCGCGAGCTCGTCGGCGATTTCGGGCGGCAGCAGGTCGCGGCGCGTCGATACGACCTGGCCGAACTTGACGAAAATGGGGCCGAGGTCCTCGAGCGCGCGTCGCAGCCGCTCGCCGCGCGTGCCCCGGCGACGGCTGAACCAGGTCCAGGGGGAGAGGAAGAAGATGAAGCGCAGCGGCCGGTATAAATGTGTCGCGCGAACGAAATCGTCGAGCCCGTAGCGCACCAGCACGCGATGGATGGACAGGAGCCGGCGCGCGACGCGCACCGAGATCATCCGGCGCTCCGCCTGCGCTCGGCATCGCCGATCCGCGCCTCGAGACGGTCGACCGATTCGCGCAGCCGATCGACGTCGGCGAGGAACTCCTCGACCTCGATCCGGACGGGTAGGTCCCGGCTCTCCTCGGTGAGGTATTCCGCTGCGTTCCGGGCCAATGTGTCGCCGACGCGCCGGCCGAACTCGAGCGCGTCGCGCGCGAAGTTGGCCAGATAGTGTGCGGCGACGTCGCCTGTCACGCGCGAGAGTTCCTCTTCAAGGTCGGGCCTAGCAGCATCGAGCAGCTTGCGGAAGCCATCCGCGATTTCGGCGTCGCCGTGGACTTCCAGGCCGCCGGCGCGAATCGATTTCGTGGCGTCGTCCGTGGCGAGGCGAAGAAACGACAGCGGTGTGCCCTCGATGACTGCATCTGAGGTCTCGTCGGATGCCGGGCGTATCGAGACGCCCTCGACCGTTGCGGAAAGCCGGATGCGAATCGGCGTCGCAGCGAAGCGAAGTTCCATCGAGCGACCACCAAGCTCGGCAAGCAAGCCCCGCGCGCGGCTGGAGGCCGCGATGTGACGGTTCAGGATCCTTTCGAACGGTCCCAGCAAGTCCGGGGTCATACAAATCAGTAGACGAACCCGAGGTGCAGGGCGACGATCCCGCCCGCGAGATTGTGCCAGCGGCAGTGGTCGAATCCGGCGGCGCGGATCATCGAGGCGAGCGTCTCCTGGTCGGGGTGCATGCGGATGGATTCGGCGAGGTAGCGATAGCTCGCTTCGTCGCCCGCGACGATTGAGCCGAGGCGCGGCAGGATGTTGAACGAGTACGCGTCGTAGGCCGGTTTTAACGCCGCGAGCCGTGGCTTCGAGAACTCGAGGACAAGCAGCCGGCCGCCCGGCCGCAGCACGCGTTTCATCGAGGCGAGAGCCGCGGCCTTGTCGGTGACGTTCCGCAGCCCGAAGCCGATCGTCACGCAATCGAAGCTCCGGTCGGGGAAGGGGAGAGACTCGGCATTCGCGATCACGAACTCCACCTGCGAGGCGAATCCGCGGTCGATCAGGCGGTCGCGGCCGCGCGAGAGCATTTCGCGGTTGATGTCCGTCAGCACCGCGAGCCCTGTCGAACCCACCTGGCGCGCGAGGCCAGCACCGAGATCGCCCGTGCCGGAGGCGACATCGAGCGCGCGCTGACCGGGGCGAAGCCCTGTCTGGACCAGCGCAAAGCGCTTCCACAGGCGATGCAAGCCGCCCGACATCAGGTCGTTCATGAGGTCGTAGTTGTCGGCGACCGAGTCGAATACGCCGCGTATGCGAGCGGTTTTCTCGGCGGGCGTGACTTTCTCGTAGCCGAAGTCGACGGTCTTCACAACCGCCTGATTCTACGGGTTCGGAGACGCGGCGTCAGCGCGCTGCCGCGGGCTTCGCTCGCAGGCGCTGGAACAGCTTAACCGCGAGCACGGCGAGCAGTCCCGCGACGATGCCGACGAGAGCGTTGACCAGCATCGTTGCCAATGCACCGAGCACCGCGCCGACACCAGGAATCTGCGCCACACCGACGGCTGCGTGCTCGATCCATTCGCCGACGGCGTGAACGCCATGAGTGAGAATGCCGCCGCCGACCAGGAACATCGCCACCGTGCCGGCAACCGCCAGCGTTTTCATCAGCCACGGTGCCGCGCGCAGGATGCCGCGGCCGAGCGCCGCAGACGCGGCGTTCGCCATGCGGCTCAGGTGCAGGCCCGCATCATCGAGCTTGACGATGCCGGCGACGAGCCCGTAGACGCCGACCGTCATCAGCGCGGCGATGCCGACCAGTACGCCGACCTGCACCGCAAAGTCGCGGTCGGCCACCGTGCCCAGCGCGATGACGATGATCTCGGCGGACAGGATGAAGTCGGTGCGGATCGCGCCCTTGATCTGGTCCTTCTCGATGGCGAGCCGTTCGGTGTCGGGCCGCGCCAGGGCGGCGACATGCACGGCGTGGCGCGCGTCGTCCTCTTCCCTCGTATACAGCAGCTTGTGCGCTACCTTCTCGAAACCCTCGTAGCACAGGTACAGCCCGCCGATCATCAGCAGCGGCGTGACCGCCCACGGTAGAAGCGCGCTGATCGCGAGCGCGGCGGGCACCAGGATCAGCTTGTTGCGCGCCGAGCCCTTCATCACCGCCCACACCACGGGAAGCTCGCGATCGGCGCGCACGCCGCTGACCTGTTCCGCGTTCAGCGCAAGGTCGTCGCCGAGCACGCCGGCGGTCTTCTTTGCGGCGACCTTCGTCATCACCGACACGTCGTCGAGGATGGTGGCGATGTCGTCGAGCAGCAGAAGCAGGCTGGAAGCCATGGGCCCTCAGGCTGGCGGCTTGCGCTCGTAGCCGAGCTTTTCGCAGCGCTCCAGGTAGCGCGCCCACTTCACGTCGTGCTGCGCGCCGAGCTCGCGCAGGTAATCCCAGCTGTAGAGACCGGTGTTGTGGCCGTCGTCGAAGTGGAGCCGGACGGCGTAGACGCCGACCGGCTCGACTTGCGTGATCTGGACCGACTCCTTGGCGAGCTCGAGCTTGCCTTCGCCGCCGCCGTGGCCGCGCACTTCGGCGGATGGCGAATAGACGCGCAGGTACTCGAAGGGGAGTGCGTACTGCGTGCCGTCCTGCCAGATCACTTCGAGGACCCGAGTCTTCTTCTTGACCGTGATGGCGCTGGGCGCGCTCATCAGAGTATGTAGCGCGACAGGTCTTCGTTCTTCGCGAGTGCGGCGAGGTGGCTGTCCACGAAGGCGGCGTCCACTGTGATCGTCGTGCCGTTGCGATCGGCCGCTTCGAAGGAAGCCTGCTCGAGCAGGCGCTCCATGACCGTGTGCAGCCGGCGCGCTCCGATGTTCTCGGTTTTCTCGTTGACCGACCAGGCGATCTCGGCGATGCGCCGGACGCCGTCCGGCTTGAAACTCACGTGGACGCCCTCGGTCGCGAGCAGCGCCGTGTACTGCGCGCAAAGCGAGGCGTCGGGCTCCGACAGGATGCGCTCGAAGTCGCCGACCGAGAGCGCGTCGAGCTCCACGCGGATGGGCAGCCGGCCTTGCAGCTCGGGGATGAGGTCCGAGGGCTTGGCCATGTGGAAGGCGCCGGATGCGATGAAGAGAACGTGGTCGGTCTTGACCATGCCGTGCTTGGTGCTGACGGTGCAGCCTTCGACGAGGGGCAGCAGGTCGCGTTGCACGCCCTCGCGGGAAACGTCCGCGCCCATCGTCTCGGTGCGCCGGCAGATCTTGTCGATCTCGTCGATGAAGACGATTCCGTTCTGTTCCGCGTTGGAAAGCGCGCGGGTGCGCAGCTCCTCCTCGTTCACCATCTTGGCCGCTTCCTCGTCGGTGAGCGCCTTCAGCGCCTCGCGGATTCGGAGCTTGCGCGTCTTGGTGCGGCCGGCGCCGATGCCCTGGAAGACCTGCTGCAGCTGCTGGGTCATCTCTTCCATGCCGGGCGGTCCCATGATCTCGAGGCCGACAGGTACGGCACGCACTTCGACCTCGATCTCGCGCTCGTCGAGCGTGCCCTCGCGCAGCATCTTGCGGAACTTCTGGCGGGTCTCGTCGCCGTTCGAGAGCTTCGGGAGCATCGCGTCGAGGATGCGCTCCTCGGCCGCATCGATCGCGCGCGGGCGCACCTTCGCCATTTCCTCCTCGCGGGTCAGCTTGACCGACACGTCGACGAGCTCCTTGACGATCGAGTCCACCTCGCGGCCGACATAGCCGACCTCGGTGAATTTCGTCGCCTCGACCTTGATGAAAGGCGCGCGGGCGAGCTTCGCGAGGCGCCGCGCGATCTCGGTCTTGCCGACGCCGGTCGGGCCGATCATCAGGATGTTCTTGGGCGTGATCTCCTGCCGGAGCGGCTCGCCCACCTGCATGCGGCGCCAGCGGTTGCGGAGCGCAATTGCGACCGAGCGCTTGGCCGCGGTCTGGCCGACGATGTGCTTGTCCAGCTCCTGGACGATCTCGCGCGGTGTCATGGTGTCCATGCTCAGCCCGTCGCCAGCTCGTCGATGACGAAGTTGCGGTTGGTGTAGATGCAGATGTCGGCCGCGATGCCGAGCGAGCGCTCGACGATCTCGCGGGCCGGCAGGTCAGTATTCGCGGCGAGCGCGCGGGCGGCCGCGAGCGCGAAGGGGCCGCCCGAGCCGACGGCCATGACCGATTCCTCGGGCTCGATGACGTCGCCATTGCCTGAGATGATGAAGGAGGTCTGCTTGTCCGCGACGCAGAGGAGGGCTTCGAGCCGGCGCAGGGCGCGGTCCGTGCGCCAGTCCTTGGCGAGCTCGATGGCGGCCCGGGTGAGGTTGCCGTATTTCTCGAGCTTGCCTTCGAAGCGCTCGAAGAGAGTGAAGGCATCCGCCGTGCCGCCGGCGAATCCCGCCAGCACCTTGTCGCCATAGAGGCGGCGCACCTTGCGCGCATTGCCTTTCACGACGGTGTTGCCGACCGTGACCTGTCCGTCGCCGCCCATGGCGACGGTGCCGCCGCGCCGGACCGAGAGGATCGTCGTTCCGTGCGGATCGAATCGGGATTCTTTCATGGGATCAGCTACTTGCGTCTTCGTGCCCGCGGATGAGATTCGTCGTAGATGCGGGCCAGGTGCTGGAAATCAAGATGCGTGTAGACCTGTGTCGTACTGATATCGGCGTGACCCAGAAGTTCCTGCACGCCGCGCAGGTCGCGGCTCGACTCGAGCAGGTGCGTGGCGAAGGAATGGCGCAGCAGGTGCGGGTGCACCGGCACGTTGAGCTCGCTGCTCGCTGCCCAGCGCCCGATGCGGCGCTGGATGGCCCGCGCGCCGAGGCGCCGGCCGTTCTGGCCGACGAAGAGCGCGCCCGCTCCGTCCTTCACGAGTCCATTGCGGTCCGCGAGCCAGGCGCGAAGCGCGCCGACCGCCTGCTTGCCGACCGGCAGGACACGTGTCTTCGAGCCCTTGCCGAGCACGCGGACGGTGCGGTCCGCGAGATCGAGATCCTTGATGTCGAGACCTGCGAGCTCGGCGAGCCGCAGCCCCGACGAATAGAGGAGCTCAAGCATCGCGAGGTCGCGGCGAGCTAGCGGACTGGTCGCTGGGCGGCTCAGCAGGCTCGCGACCTGGTCCACGTCGAGCGTCTTCGGCAGCCGCTTCCCGGCTTTCGGCGCGCGGATGTCGGCGGCGGGATTCGCGTCGAGGACTTTCTCGCGGATCAGGTAGTTGAATAAGCCGCGCAGGGCCGAGAGCCGCCGCTGGACGCTCCGCGGCCCGAGTCCGTCGCGATGCTCGCGAGCCGCAAACGTGCGGACGTGGAAATTGTCGATCTGCTTCCAGCCCGCGATCTTCTCGCTCTCGCAATAGGCGACGAGCGCGTCGAGATCGCGGCGATAGGCGGCTTCGGTGTGGGGCGAAAGCCTGCGCTCGGTCCTGAGGTGGGCCAGGTAGCGCCCGATCCAGGCGGCCGCTTTCGGCTGCATCAGTCTCCTGACAGCGCCGCGGTGATCAGCTCCCCGATGTGCCCGAGAAAATCCGTGCTCATCGTCGGATTGAAGCGGTGGCTGTCGTTCGAGCCGCAGGCAAGGAGGCCGAGGCTTCCCTTGGTGCCGAGGGGCACGAGCGCGACCGAACCGACTTCCGGCGCGTCGGCTCCGAACAGGAACTCGCGCTGGGAATCGCGCAGCTGGCCGCAGCGCGGCTTGCCGGAGCTGAAGAGGGTCTCGAAGGAACGCAGTTCCGGCGCTTCAGCCGGCACGACGCGGAAAAACCGGCCTTCCGCGATGCCCTGCGGCGCGCGGCCGGCAGTGAGCACGAGGACCGACTGGCCGGCATCGAAGTCCTCGCGGAGCACCGTCTCGATTGCCGCGATCGCGGCAGCGTCGTCCCGCGTCGCGATCAGCCGGCGCGCCATCGCGAGCACGCGACTGCCCAGCGCGTCGTTTTCGCGGGCCACGTCGACGAAATCCTTGACCTTGCGCTCGAGCTGGCGATTGCGCTCGCGCAGCACCTCGACCTGGCGCTCGAGCAGCGAGACGGTGGTCGCGCCGCCGCGCGAGTCGGGCAGGCGGATCCTGGCCAGCAATTGCGCGTGGCGATCGAAGAACTCGGGCGTCGCGGCGAGGTAGGAGGCGACCGCGGCCTCGTCGACTTCCGCGATCTCGACTCCGCGAACCGGTCTTGTCGTCATGTTTTCACATCTCCCTCGAAGGCGCGTTCCGCCGGGCCGGTCATCCAGATGGGTTCGCCGGGTCCCTTCCATTGTATGTCGAGCCGGCCTCCGGGAAGGTCGACTCTTACATTTTCGTCGAGCAGGCCGTGGCGGCGCCCGACTGCGACCGCCGCGCAGGCGCCCGTGCCGCAGGCGCGGGTCTCGCCCGTTCCGCGCTCGTGGACCCGCAGGCGCACGTGGCCGCGGTCGACGACCTCCATGAATCCGACATTGGTGCGCTTGGGAAAGCGCGAATGGCTCTCAATCGCCGGGCCGAGGCGGGCGACCGGCGCATCGGCGACGGAGGGCACGCGGATCACGGCATGCGGGTTACCGACCGATACGGCGCCGATCTCGACGTCGCTCGCGCCCACCTGGAGCGGATAGACATAAGCCTCGCCGCTCGCCTCGAAGGGGAGCGCAGCCGGGTCGAAGTCCGGGATGCCCATGGTCACGGACACCTGGTCGCCGCTCATCTTCGTCTGCACCAGGCCGCCCGGGCTGTCGAGCACGAGCTCGCCCTTCGGCGTGCCTTCGCGCTCGCGCAGGAGCCGGGCAATGCAGCGCGCGCCGTTGCCGCATTGCTCAACCTCGCGGCCGTCGGCATTGAAAATGCGGTAATAGACGGCGGTTCCGGGCCGCCGCGGCGGCTCGAGCATGAGCGCCTGGTCGAAGCCGATGCCGGTGTAGCGGTCGGCCAGCCGGCGGATGAAGTCCGCGCCAGGGGCGCCGCCGGACGGCGCGTCGAAGATGATGAAATCGTTGCCGAGTCCATGCATCTTCGTGAAGCGCATCGAACGATTCTAGCCCGCTAAAATGCGCCGTGGCCAGCAAGAATCCCCGCGTCGGCTTCGTGAGCCTCGGCTGCCCCAAGGCGCTCGTGGACTCCGAGCGCATCCTCACGCAGCTGCGCGCGGAAGGCTACGAAGTCGCGCCGACCTACGAATCGGCGGATCTCGTCGTCGTCAACACCTGCGGATTCATCGACGACGCGGTGCACGAGTCGCTCGACGCCATCGGCGAGGCGCTCGCGCAGAACGGCCGCGTCATCGTGACCGGCTGCCTCGGCGCAAAGCCCGAGAAGATCACCGAGCGGCACCCCGCCGTCCTCAAGGTCACCGGCCCGCAGGCCTACGAAGAGGTTGTCGGCGCCGTGCACGAGCACCTGCCGCCCAAGCACGACCCGTTCATGGACCTCGTGCCGCCGCAGGCCGTGCGATTGACGCCACGGCATTACGCGTACCTCAAGATTTCGGAGGGCTGCAATCACCGCTGCCGTTTCTGCATCATCCCGTCGATGCGGGGCGACCTCGACAGCCGCCCGATCGGGCAGGTCCTGAACGAAGCGATCCGGCTGCGCAACGCCGGCGTCCGCGAGCTGCTCGTGATCTCCCAGGACACCAGCGCCTACGGCGCCGACCTCAAGTACCGCGCGGAGTCCTGGGGCAGCCGCGAGATCAGGAGCCGCTTCATCGACCTCGCGCGCGAGCTCGGGGAGATCGGTCCCTGGGTGCGGCTGCACTATGTGTATCCCTATCCGCACGTGGACGAGGTGATCCCGCTGATGGCCGAGGGCAAGGTGTTGCCCTACCTCGACGTGCCGTTCCAGCACGGCAGCCCGCGGATCCTGAAGCTCATGAAGCGGCCGGCGCACGCCGTCAACACCCTGTCGCGCATCCGGCGCTGGCGCGCCGAATTGCCGCACATGACGATCCGCAGCACCTTCATCGTCGGATTTCCCGGCGAGACCGAGGAGGATTTCCGGATACTGCTCGACTGGCTGGAAGTGGCGGAGCTCGACCGCGTCGGTTGCTTCCGCTACTCGCCGGTCGATGGCGCGGCGGCCAATGCGCTTCCCGACCCGGTGCCGGACGACATAAAGGAAGAGCGCTGGCATCGCTTCATGCAGGCACAGCAGAAGATCAGTGCGCGCCGGCTCGCGGCCCGGATCGGACGGCGCATGCACGTGCTCGTGGATGCGATCGAAGACGATGCCGCGGTCGCGCGAAGCGAAGCGGACGCGCCGGAGATCGATGGGGTCGTGCGCGTCAAGGGAAGGGGCGCCGTCAAGCTTCCGGTCGGCGAATTCGCGGACGTGGTGATCACGGGCGCGTCGGAGTACGACCTCGAAGCCAGGGTCGCGTGAATGTTCGTTGAGCCGCCGCACCTGCGCGCCATCCGCGCGGACATCACGACGCTCGTCGTGGACGCAATCGTGAATGCCGCGAACGAGTCGTTGTTGGGCGGCGGGGGCGTGGACGGCGCCATTCATCGCGCAGCCGGGCCGGGGCTTCTCGCGGAATGCCGCCGGCTGGGCGGTTGCGCCACCGGCGATGCGAAGATCACTTCGGCATACCGCCTTCCGTGCCGGCACGTCATTCATGCCGTGGGCCCCGTCTGGCGCGGCGGCGACAAGGACGAGCCGGCCCTGCTCGCGTCCTGCTACCGGCGCTCGCTCGAAATCGCCGAGGGCGAGGGGCTCGAAACGATTGCGTTTCCGTCGATCAGCACGGGTGTCTACGGGTATCCCGTGAAGCCGGCCGCGCGCGTCGCGATCGCGACCTCGCGCGACTTCGTCGCGTCGGCGAAGAAACTGCGCGAAATCACCTTCTGCTGCTTTTCGGCCGCGGATCTCGCGATCTACGAGGAGTTGCTGCGCGCATGATCGACGGCGAAACCCTGCCGACCCTCGATGCCCCGCGCGTGCGGCTGCGCTGGCTCGACGCCGGTGACGTCGACGCGTTGTTCGACGTCTTTTCGGACCCCGACATGATGCGCTACTGGTCGACGCCGGCGATGACCAATCGGGACGAGGCGGTCGCTCTGCTGGCGCGCATCCACGATCAGTTCGGCACGAAGTTCGGATTCCAGTGGGGTGTCGAGCGAAAGGAAGACGGTCGATTGATAGGCACCTGCACGCTGTTTCACGTCGACGCCAGGAACATGCGCGCGGAACTGGGCTACTGCCTGGGAAGCGCGTACTGGAAGCTGGGATACATGCGCGAGGCGCTCGTCGCGCTGATCGACTACTCATTCGCAACGCTGAAGCTGCGGCGACTCGAGGCCGACGTCGATCCGCGCAACGAGAATTCGATGCGCATCCTCGACAAGCTCGGATTCCAGCGCGAGGGACTGCTCCGCGAGCGCTGGAATGTCGGTGGCGAAATCCAGGACACGGCTTTCCTCGGCCTGCTCGCGCGGGAATGGCAGGGCGGCGCCGGCGCATGAGCGCGATCAAGGTCGTTCCCTTCCGACCCGAATTCGCTCCCGACTTCCGCAGGCTCAACCTCGAATGGATCGAGCGGCTGTTCAAGGTCGAGGCTCCGGATCGCAAGGTGCTCGACGATCCCGGGCGCGAAATCATCGATAAGGGCGGCATGATCTTCTTCGCGCTGGACGGCGGGACGGTCGTCGGAACCGTCGCGATGATCCGTGTCGGTGACGGGCGCTGCGAGCTCGCCAAGATGGCCGTCGCGGCCTCGCACCAGCGCCGCGGCGTTGGCGAGCTGCTTGGCAGCGCCTGCAAGGCCTGGGCGACGGAACTGGGCTTCCGGACGGTGTTTCTCGAGACCAACAGCCGGCTCGACAATGCGATCCGGCTCTACGAGCGGCTCGGCTTCCGGCACGCGGTCGATCCGCATCCGTCCGACTACGCGCGGGCAGACGTCTACATGGAGTTGCCAATCGAATCGGGCGGAGGTTAAGTAAATCATGCACAAGAGCAGGCTCGCGGGATTCATCATCGACTGCAGGACCGACGACCTGCACGGCGCCTCCCGGTTCTGGTCGGAGGCGCTCGGCCTTCCGACCGAGGTCCTCCCGGGCCAGGAGGGTGACGCCTACGTCAAGCTGAAAGTGCCGGACGAGCGCCTGCACATCGAGGTGCAGGCGGTCGAGCACGACAGCCGCGTGCATCTCGACATCGAGGCCGACGACATCGAGGCGGAAGTGAAGCGGCTCGAAGGGCTCGGCGCGAAGCGGCTCAAGAAAGTGCAGACCTGGGTCGTGATGGAAGCGCCCACCGGCCAGCGATTCTGCGTCGTGCGGCCACAGAATCGCGATTTCGAGCGCGACGCGAACCGCTGGAAGTAAGGGTGGCGAGTACTTTGCGGAGCAGAGCGGCGTGTTCGTGAAGGTCTGCTGCATTGAGAATGTGGGCGAGGCGCAGCTCGCAATTTCCGCCGGCGCGTCCGCCATCGGCCTCGTCTCCGCGATGCCGAGCGGGCCGGGACCGATCGACGAGGACCTGATCGCGCGCATCGCCGCCGCCGTTCCGTGGCCGACGGAGACATTCCTTCTGACAGCGCTCGACGCGGCCGAAGCCATCGCCGCGCAGCAGAAACGCTGCGGGACCACCGCCGTCCAGCTCGTCGATCGCGTATCCGAGCCCGAACTCCGGCGCCTGCGCCGCCTGCTCCCGGATACACGACTCGTGCAGGTGATCCACGTGACGGGCCCCGGGTCGGTTGACGAAGCGCGCGCCGCCGCGCCGCTCGTCGACACGCTGCTGCTCGATTCGGGCAATCCCTCGCTTGCGGTCAAGGAACTGGGCGGCACAGGCCGGGCGCACGACTGGGTGCAAAGCCGGCGTATATGCGAGAGCGTGAGCGTCCCGGTGCTCCTGGCCGGCGGCCTGCACCCCGGCAATGCGCGCGCCGCGCTCGAGCAGGTGCGGCCTTCCGGCCTCGACGTATGCAGCGGCCTTCGGACGGACGGAAAGCTGGACGCCGGGAAACTGCGTTCCTTCTTCGACGCCATCGACTGACATCAACGGAGATCGACCATGATCGGCTACGTGACCCTCGGAACAAATGACCTGAAGCGAGCGGCCAGCTTTTACGACCAGCTGCTCGCCGGCCTTGGCGCGAAGCGGCTGATGGACTACGACACGTTCAAAGTCTGGGGGACGAGCTTCGATGAGGCCTCGCTCGCGATTACGGAGCCGCACGACAAGAAGCCCGCGACGGTCGGCAACGGCGTCATGGTCGCGATCGACGTGCTGAAGCCCGAGAAGGTCCACGCCATGTACGAGAAGGCGATCGCGCTCGGCGGCACCGACGAAGGGCCTCCGGGGCCGCGCGGTGACGGCTGGTACTGCGGTTACTTCCGCGACCTCGACGGCAACAAGCTCAATTTCTTCTGCATGGTCCCTGCGTGACGTGAGCATTCCCCCGTTTTCCGTTGCCTCCGTCGCCGGCTGGGCCGACATGGACGCGAACGCCCACATGGCGAACTTTGCCTATCTCACCAAGTGCGTCGATGCGCGCATGAGCTTCTTCAAGCAGCACGGCTTCCCGGTGACCGAGTTCGCGAAGCGGAGAATCGGCCCGGTCGTGCGGCGGGACGAGCTCGAGTATTTCCGCGAAGTCGCATTGCTCGAGCCGAGCACGGTGACGCTCGAGATCGCCGGCATGGCGCCGGACGGTTCCCGTTTCCGGTTGCGGAACGAGGTCCTGAACGGCGACGGCAAGCTCGCCGCGCGGATCACGAGCGAGGGCGGCTGGCTCGACCTTGCCAAGCGCAGGCTGATCGTGCCGCCGGCTGACCTGCTCGAGGCCTTGAGCGCGATGCCCCAGGCCGTCGAATTCGAGCGCCTGCCCTCGAGCATTCGCAAGTGAACGCCTGGCGCGGGCGCTGCCATTGCGGAGCCGTCGGCTTCGAGTACCGCACGGAAAAGCCGCCGGCCGAATGGCCCGTGCGCGCCTGCCAGTGCAGCTTCTGCCGGAAGCATGGCGCGGCCTACACCTCCGATCCGGCCGGCTCGGTCCGCTTCACGCATGAGGATCCGGCAGCGCTTTCACGCTATCGCATTGGGCATAAGACGGCGGATTTCGTCTTCTGCGGCCGCTGCGGCGGCTATCTCGGCGCCGTGACGGAAGAGGGCGGGCACACGCTCATGGTCATCAACCTGCGCGCGCTCGATCCGGAGCCGCAAGGCCTGCCGGCGGCACAGCCGATGTCCTACGAGGGAGAGACGAGCGGAGATCGCAACATCCGTCGCAGCGCGCGGTGGACGCCCGTCAACGGCTGAACAAGATCCTGTTCGGAATCAGTCCGGCGCCGGGATGGGCTCGGTGCCGATCACTTCCATCAGGCCGGAGTACTGGTACCGCTTGTCCAGGCGTCCGTCGCGGTCGGTGTCGACCTCCGCCGACGTCAGCTCGCCCAGACGATAGTATTCGACGCGTGCCGGATGTCGCGAGCCAGCGACCAGGAACTCCGAGGACACGGCAATTCCGTCCCTGAATTGCGTCCTGATGTCGATCCTTGAGTCTCCATCCGTGTCGAATTCGCCGAGGACCGGCTGGTTCGCGCGGTAATACCAGCGCGACTCGAAGCTCCCGCTGAAGTCCTCGTCGGCCACGACCGTATCGATCCGGCTCTTCCGGTCGAACTGCTGGATCAGGTCGATCGTCCCGTCGTAATTGCGATCGACCTCGATCTTGAGCAATACGCCCGAGGGCGAGAACGAGAGATGCTCGTCGAACTTGCCATCTTCATTCTGGTCGACTTGCTTGAGGTCCACCGGCGTTCTCAGGAACGCATAAGTGGCCGCGATGCCGATCGCCAATCCGATCAAGCCGGTGATGAAGCCCCTGGTCGTGCGATCGGGAGGGACGGGAATCGGCTCCGCGACGTTTGCGGCTTCCCAGTCGCCAATGACGGCTCGGGCAGCGGCGTAGTCGTCGTCTTCGACGACGACGCGAACGAAGCCGGACACCGGCAGCTCGCCCACGCCTCCCTGAAGCTGTGCGCCTTCGACATGCGCCGAAATTCCCCGCTGCTTGAGGAGGTCCTGGAGCATGTGGCCTTCCAGCGCATTCGAAGGCTCGAACACCGATTTCATGATTGCGAGTCAGCGCTGGCGAACATACTCGCCCGGCGCGTCGGCGAGCGGTTTGTAACCGGCCTCCGGCGCGCCCATTGCGGGCGGCGGCGCGCGCTCGAGACTCGAGTGCGCCTCGAGCCAGTCCGCCCAGACCGGCCACCAGGATCCGGGCTTCGCCTCGGTCCGGGCGAACCACTCATCGGCCGTCAATGGCGTTTCGCCGGCTTTCTGCGTGCGCACGCGATGTCGCCTCTTCGGATGAACCGGCCCGCTGATGATGCCGGCGTTGTGCCCGCCACTCGTCAGCAAGAATGTCAATTCAGGCGACGAGGTGAGCCCGCTCACCTTGTAGACCGACTTCCACGGCGCGACGTGGTCGGTCTCGGTGCCGACGACGAACATCGGGACGCCGATGCCCTTGAGGCTCACCGTCTCGCCCTCGACCACGAAGCGCCCTTGTGCGAGGTCGTTTCGGAGGTAGAGACCGAGCAGGTATTCCGTGTGCATCTTCCACGGCATGCGCGTGCCGTCGGCGTTCCAGGCCATCAGGTCGATCATGCCGTCGCGCTCGCCCTTCAGGTAGGACTTCACGGCCGGCTGCCAGAGCAGGTCGTGCGCGCGAAGCATCGTGAAAGCGCCGCCCATCTGCTTCGAGTCGAGGACGCCCTCCTTGTACATCAGGGCCTCGAGCATCTCGATCTGCGCCGGGCTGATGTAGAGCGACAGCTCGCCCGGCTCGCTGAAATCCGTCTGCGCGGCGAACAGCGCGATGTCCTTGATGCGCGTGTCGCCCCATTCGGCGAGCGCTGCCGCCGCGATCGAGAGCAGGGTCCCGCCGATGCAGTAGCCAACCGCGTGGATATCGCGGTCCGGCACGACGGCGCCGACCGCATCGAGCGCCGTGTAGACGCCCTTGCGCAGGTAGTCGTCCATGCCGAGCTCGCGGTCCGCGGCCGTCGGGTTCTTCCACGAGATCATGAACACCGTGAACCCCCGGTCGACGAGCCAGGCAACGAGCGAATTCTTCGGCGACAGGTCGAGGATGTAGTACTTCATGATCCAGGCCGGCACGATCAGCACCGGCTCGGCGTGGACGTCCGGCGTCGTCGGCGCGTACTGGATCAGCTCCATCAGCTCGTTCCGGAAGATGACCTGGCCCTCGGTGACCGCGACCTTCTCGCCGACGCGGAATTCCTCGGTGCCCGGCGCATCCCCGCCCTGGATCGTGCGCTCGATGTCGTCCAGGAAATGCTTGTAGCCGCGCGCGAGGTTCTGGCCGCCTTCGTTGACCGTCTGTTGCAGTACCTCGGGATTCGTCAGCGGATTGTTGGTGGGGGAGAGCGATTCGGCGGCCTGGCGGGTGGCGAACTCGACGAGCTGGGCGTTACGCGGCTCGACGCCGGGCACTTCGCGCGCCGACTTCTCGAGGAGCGACTGGCCGTTGCGGAACGCCTGTGCCCAGACATTGAACGGATACTGCTGCCAGGCGGGATTCGCGAAGCGGCGGTCGCCATTCTCGCTCGGCGCCATCGGCTTGCCCTGCATGGCCTCGGCGCTGAAGCGCCAGAGATCCATCGCCTGCCGTATCGCGGTCTGCTGAAGCTCCACCTGCTTCTCCGGCGACTTCGCGAGGTTGAGCCACCAGTCCCAGAAGGCCGCGCCGTAATCCTGCGGAGCGAGCCCGCCGGTCATCTTCGCGAGCATGGCGCGGAACTCGCGATCCACGTTGTCGAGCTTCGTGCTTTCTTCGGTCATGCCGACATTATCGGGCCTGCGGTCTTCCAACAAAAGCACCGGCCGACGAAGGTTTCCAGGTGCTGCGGCGTCTCATGAATCAGACGCAATTTGTGGAGGAACTCTGATGAAGACACGTACGACAGTCGGCAAGCATGTCTCGCTCGCGATCGGCGCGGGCGTGATGGTTATGTCGTCACAGGCCGGGATCGGACAGGAAGCGGGCGAGCTCCCGTTCAGCGAGGCGCAGCTCTATCTCGAGCTGAATCACACGGATGGCGACCTCGGCATCCACGGCCTCATCGATGGCGATGCCTGGAGAAGCCTCGAGATAGAAGGTCCGGGTGAGCAACTTCTGATGAATGTCTGGATCCGCGGCAATCTGCGCCAGCAGGGCATGACGGAGATCTTCTTCGAGAGCGACGAGCCGTCGTTCGATGAGCTGCCGCCCGCGGAGTTCCTGAACCGTTTTCCGGCGGGCGTCTATGAGATCGAAGGCATCACGCTCGAGGGCGACGAACTCGAAGCCGAGCTCCGCCTGTCGCACGTGCTGGCCGGCCCGCCGGGCGCAATCAAGGTCAATGGCAAGAATTCGGCCGCGAACTGCGATGCTGCATTGCCGGTCGTGAGCGAACCCGTGACGCTCGACTGGAACGCCGTCACGAAGTCGCATCCGACGATTGGCAAGCCGAACGTCAACGTCACGGTGCTGAAGTACGAGGTGGTCGGCGAGATCGAGCGCGAGGGGCAGAATCCGGATGTGCTGGTGTTCAAGGCGGATTTGCCCCGCAACGTGACGGCATTCGAGTTCCCGGAGAGTTTCACGAACCTGGCGGATGGCGAGATGAAGTTCGAGATCGTCACCAAGCTCACCAACGGCAATCAGACGGCCGTCGAGAGCTGCTTCGAGATCGACTGATGGCCGGCTGTCGGGGTGCCTCCGGCAGGAAGCACCCCGGCACTGCCGGTTCCGGATTCCTCGGTCATTTCCGCGAGTTGCCCGTCGTTCGCAAGAAAATCGCGTTATGTCGCGAAGGAATCCGGTGTGACCGGCGTCTCACTTACTGCCCACACGCTTCAGGAGGCATGAAGATGAATAGCACCAAGAAATTGAGGGGGCTGGTGTCGCTTGCCGTCGGCGGCACGGCGCTCGCGTTGTCCAGCCAGGCGGGATTTGCGCAGGAAGAACCGGAGTTTGACGAGGCGCAGATCTACTTCGAGCTGAACGACACCGACGGTGACCTCGGCATCCACGGGTTCATCGACGGCGATGCCTGGAGGAGCCTGGAGATTGAAGGTCCGGATGAGAATGAGCTGATGAATGTCTGGCTCCGTACCGGCCTGCGCAGGCAGGGCTTGACGGAGTTCTTCTTCGAAAGTGAAGAGCCGGACTTCGACGAGTTGTCGCCAAAAGCGTTTCTCAATCGCTTCAAGCCGGGTATTTACGAGATCGAAGCCGTCTCGCTCGAAGGCGAGGAATTCGAGGAGGAAGTCAGGGTTTCGCACGTGCTGGCCGGGCCGGCCGGGAATATCACGGTCAATGGACAGCCGGGTGCTGAAAGTTGCGATTCGGAGGATCTGCCGGTGGTCAGCGGGTCGGCGACGATTGACTGGGATCCTGTGACGATGTCTCATCCGACCATCGGCACGCCCAATGTCGCGGTGACCGTGAAGCAATACCAGTTCATTTGCGAGATCGAACGCGAAGGCCGGACTCCGGAGGAAATCGTGGTTGCTGTCGATTTGCCACGGAACAGGACGAGATTCACTTGTCCGGCGGAATTCACGGCATTGTCATTGGACGGCGAAGTGAAGTACGAGATCATTACGAAGCTCACTAACAACAACCAGACCTCGGTCGAGAGCTGCTTCGAGCTGGAAGATTGATGAAGCCGACAGGGAAATCGACACTGCTGGTCTCGATGTTGCTGGTGTCGGGGTGCTTCCAGCAGGAAGCACCCCGGGTCGCGGTGCCGGCGCCTGCGGCGGACTCCGCGAAGCAGGCCGCAAGCGCCGCACCGCCGGGAGAGCGTGCGGACCCGGATCTCGCGGCCCGATTGCAGAATGCTGCCGATCCCGAGGACCGGCGCGACGCGATCTACGAGATCGCGGATGCCGAAGGGGACGAGGTGGAGAGCGCCGCGCTCATCGGCGCGGCGCTCTACGATCCGGAGCCTGAGGTGCGCATGTCCGCGGTCCAGGCATTGACCGGCCTGCGCGACGAGTCGGCCGCCGACTGGCTGGCCATTGCGCTTGGCGATCCCGATGCGCGAGTCCGCCGGACGGCGGTCGAAGCACTCGGCGAGATCGGCGGCCCGAATGCGAGATTCCTGTTGCAGCAGGCGCTGGGCGACGTCGACCCGGCGGTTCGCGAAGCGGCCCAGGAAATGCTCGGCGAGCCGTCACGCGGCGAACCCGGCCTCAGCTGAGCGTTTCCTTCAGTGTGAGGGTGTCGTCCTGCAACCGTGCGGGATCGGGCCGTGCCCGCTCCGCGATCAGCTTGCGCGCGGCCATGAAATCCTTTGCATGGTTCACGGCGTCGAGGGCGATCAGCTCGCCGTCGCGCAGGTAACAGCAGCTGAAGGATCGCGTCGCCGGGTCGCCGCGCAGGATGACTTTGTCGTAGTGCTGGCTGAGCCCGACGATCTGGAGTTTCAGCTCATATTGATCCGACCAGAACCACGGCGTCTTGTCGTGGGGCGTGTCCTTGCCGCAGATGTTCGCGGCCGCGGTCTTCCCCTGCTCAAAGGCGTTGTCCACGGACTCGAGGCGGACGCGGCGCCCGTAGCGCGGGCTCGGGTGGCTGCAGCAATCGCCGATCGCGTAGATGTCCGGGTCGCTCGTGCGGCAGTGCGCGTCGACGGCGATGCCATCGTCGCACCTGAGTCCTGCGGACTCCGCGAGCGCGGTGTTGGCGACGAGGCCGATGCCGACGATCACCAGGTCCGCGGGGACCTGCGTCCCGTCCGTGCATTCGACCGCGGCGACGCTTCCGTCGCCCCAGAATGCGTAGACCTTGCGATCCGTCAGCACCTTGACGCCGTGGCCCGCGTGCTCCGACTCGTAGAAGCGGCTCATCTCGGGCGCGACGACGCGGTTCATCACGCGGTCCATCATCTCGATCACGGTCACGTCGAGCCCGAGCTTGCGGAAGGTGGCCGCGGTTTCGAGGCCGATGTAACCGGCGCCCACGACCGCGACGCGCACGCCGGGCTTGACCCTCGCGCGAATCGCCTCGACGTCCGCGATCGTGCGCAGCACGTGCACGCCGGGCAGGTCCGCGCCGGAAACCGGCAGCGGCCGCGCGTGGCCGCCGATCGCGAGCACGAGCTTGTCGTAGCCAAGGCTGCTGCCGTCGGAAAGCCTGAGCTTGCGCCCCGTGGTGTCGATCCCGACGACGGGATTGCCGAGCATCAGCTCGCAATGGATGGTTTCGTAGAAGCTCGCCGGCCGGATCGGCAGGCGCTCCGCTTCCAGCTCTCCGCCGAGGAATTTCTTCGAGAGCGGGGGACGCTGGTAGGGCAGCACGGGCTCGCCGCAGACCATCACGAGCCGGCCGGCGTAGCCGTCGCGGCGCAGGCTGTCCACGACCTGCGCGGCGGCATGTCCGCCCCCGGCGACGACGATGGTGTCCAGCATGCGCGGGCGCTCCCGGAATTCGCGTCACTCTATACTGGCGCGCCGCGGTGCGGCAGGGAGTTGCCATGTCGGTTGCCGGCGGCAGGAGGAGGGCGCAGAACATCGGGCTGGTGCTCGGCCTCGGGGCGCTCGTCGCGACCCTCGTCACCGAGCCGCCCGCCGGCTTTTCGCCCGCGGCCTGGCCGGTCGCGGGAACGATGGTCCTCATGGCGATCTGGTGGGCGACGGAGGCGTTGCCGTTCGCGGCGACCGCGCTCGTGCCGCTCGCCATCCTGCCGCCGCTCGGGTCTGCTTCGGCCTTAAGCCTCGCCGCGGGCTACGGCAACACGACACTCTTCCTGATCCTCGGCGGATTCCTGCTCGGGCTCGCGATGGAGCGCTGTAATCTCCACCGGCGTATCGCCTATGCGATCGTCGCGCGCGCGGGCGGCCACGCGCAGGGCCTCGTGCTCGGCATGATGTGCGCCACCGGCTTCGTCAGCATGTGGGTGCAGAACACCTCGACCACGCTGATGATGCTGCCGGTCGCGCTATCAGTCGCGACGATCGTCGCGCCCGACACGGCGTCGGGCGACCGCGACGCGCGGAACTTCGCCTGTGCGATCGTCCTCTCCGTCGCCTATGCCGCGACCATCGGCGGTCTCGGCACGCTCGTCGGCACCGCGACCAATGCGTTCGTGGTCGGATTCATGAAGCAGAACTACGGCGAGACCATCAGCTTCGCGCAGTGGCTCGCGTTCGGCATGCCGACCGTCGTGCTTCTGATGCCGATCGCTTGGCTCGTGCTCGTCCGGATCGCATTTCCGTTTCAGCTCGGCTCGCAGGTCACCGCGCGCGATCGCCTGATCGAGGCGCGCGCGGCGCTCGGACCGATGTCTGCCGCCGAGCGGCGCGTGACGACGATCTTCGTCATGACAGCCATCGCCTGGATCACCGGCCCGCTGCTGCGCCGGCTCCCGGGCCTCGCGGAGTTCAACGACACGACGATTGCGCTCCTGGCGGGCCTCTTCCTGTTCCTCGTCCCGAATGGCACGAAGGAAGGAGGCGCCCTGCTGACCGGGCCGGACCTGCGACGCGTTCCCTGGGACGTGCTCTTGTTGTTCGGCGGCGGCCTTGCGCTGGCGGAAGCGATTCAGGGCAGTGGATTGTCCGCGGTCATGGGCGAGGCGCTCGCGGGCATCGGCGCCTGGCCGCTCGTGGCACTTCTTTTGGCGATGGTGACGCTGCTGGTGCTGTGGACGGAGCTCAATTCGAACGTCGCGGCGGCGGCGACGTTCATGCCGGTGCTCGCCGCGATCGCGACCGTGTCGGACTACCCCGTGCTCCAGCTGGTAGCGCCCGCGGCGCTCGCCGCGTCCTGCGGATTCATGCTGCCGGTCGGCACGCCGCCGAATGCCATCGTCTTCGGGACCGGCCGGCTCTCAATGCAGGACATGATCCGCGCCGGCTGGCGCGTCAACCTCGCCGCGATCGTGGTCGTGACCGCGGTCTCGATGATCGTGATTCCGCTGATCGCCTGAGCGGCTACTTCAGCTTCTCTTTTTTGAGAATGCGGCCGTTCGACAGATCGAGGTCGCAGCGAAAGGCGGAGAAGGAGAGCGCGACTAGGGGTTGGCGGCTCTCGATCCGGTAGTAGTGATCGTCCAGCTGCGGTTGCTCCGCCTGCCAGAGCATCTGGCCTGAAGGCGCGTAAGCACGCAGGTTCTGGATCGGATCCCGGGGACGGCGCCTGGCCTTGCTATAGGCGATGTCGTCCAGGAATGCATTCGGATCGAGCAGCACGACTGCACGGCCATCGGCCCAGAATGCGTCGCGCACCATGTATTCCATGCGGACGGGCTTGCCGTCGATCTTGACGACGTCGCCGTCGTAGCTGACGGCGCGCTCCTTGTCATTTCGCATACGTGACTATTATGTCACTGGTGCAGCCCTTGGCGTCGAATTCGGATGAAACGTTACCCCAGGAATACGTATAAGGCGGCGCACCAAGTTCAGTCCGCAGCCATGCGTCGTGTTTTGCTTTTCGTTCAAGCTCGAGCTCTGCAGTCCACTCCTCCGCTTGGTCGCTCGGAATTCTCATCATGAGGAAAATCCGGTCTAATCGCTCGCCTTCAAACAGCACCGTGCCTGCAAAGTCTTTCTCGGGCTCGATGTGATAGTGCCTCCATTCTTCGTTGACGAATTCTTCCTTTGCCGCCCGGCCAACCGGAGATTTGAGGAATTGCACGCGATTGAACGTCCGCTCGATGGCGCCGCCCTCGGAGGAAATTGAACCACTAAAGACGTCAATCCTCACTTCAAGGTCCTATTGGAAAATCCTGCAGAAAACGCAAAGTCGATTGGAATGAAGGTACAACGACCTGCGGTAGCCAGCCAGTGCCGTACTCGGTATTTGCAATCGCCAGTCCGAATGCTGCTGGCGTATCGTCCAGGACCTCGTAGGCGGCGAGTCGCGTGCGATATCCACGGGTGTCACTTCTTTTCACCTGCAATCCACTGAATAACGTGCTTGCGCTGTTTCCAGCCCGACGCAACGCGCTAGCGGTCGTAAAGAACGCCGTTTGACCGGGAAATCCGCTGTAGACAATCGTACCTTTCTTGAGCGTGATGTCCTTGAATCGATCAATACCAGGATATTTCGGAGTTCCCTGCATTGACCGCGCTATCGCACTCGCACTGCGCGTCGCGAGCTCCGACCCGCCCTTCCGGATCATTCCGATGGCGCCGCCGAGGAAATAGCCGACATTTCCGTACTGCGCGCCGGAGTGGCCGGCATCGCTTCCCGGCTCCTGGAAGTACTGGAAATCCGGGTCCGCGCCGAACAGCATCGCGACCGGCGAGGAACTGATCGTCAGGTTTGCGACGCGCGCAGCGAATCCCTGGATGCCGTCGAGCCGCCCGCCGGTCGACAGTGTCGCGTCCGGGTGCCGGCCCACCGTCAGGACGACGGTCGAAGCCGAGAAGGGCGTACCGCTCTGCATCGCGCAGGCGAGGGCGCTACCATTCTGGCCACAGGGATCACGCTCGAACGCGCTCGCGGTTTCGGATGAATGGGATCCACCGAAGACGCGCATGTAATCGGCCCAGCTGGCCCCGATCACCGTGACCTTTGCGCAGTTTCCCGACTGCGTCGCGACGCAGGGAACCGGATCGAATCCGCTCGGATCGGTGAACGCAAGCGGGTTGTTCAGGGCATATGCGTATCGATTCAGGCCCTGGCCGTCGTACGGCAGCGTGACATAGGGATCGGCGCTGATGAAGCGCCCGATCCTCGGGTCGTAGACCCGCCCGTTCATGTGGATGAGGTCGAGGTTGTCGAGTTGCTCGTGACCGGTGAAGCCGTCGCGCGTGGCTGCCGCGATCTTCGCGAGCTCGGCAGCGTCCGGTATCCCCGTCCAGTTCGCCCTCCGACGACTGCCGAAGGCAGAGAAGCTTTCCGTGACGATCTCGTTGCCGGCTGCGTCGAGAATCCGGTCCGTGCTGCCGAGGTGATCCAGAGTCAGGTAACGCGTCTTCGCGGGCGTGCCGTCGCTGTAGCGCAGGTGCAGCACGACACCGCCCGGCGAGGGTACGTAGTGGCGCCAGGTCGTGACGCCGCCGCGCGTCACTTTCTCGAAGTGACCACCGGCATAGATCGTCGTCTCGTTTGCGGCACCATACTTTGCGACCTGCTTCCAGCGGTTTCCGGAGGGACCAAAGGAGAACTGGCTGCTGTTCCCGTTCGCGTGTGCGATCGAATATGGAAAGTTGTCACTGGTCCAAGCAATGGTCGCGCCGCCGCGGCTCGTCATGTTTCCGTTCGCGTCGTAACCGTAAACTTGCGAGCCGGCCGCGACGACCGCGTGCTTTCGTGCTGCGTGGTACGTGTAACAGGCCGTTGGCCCGGCGCACACATCGGACTTGCGGCGAATGTTGCCGATGGGGTCGTAGTCGAGCTCGAGAATGACTGCGCCGTTCCTGCGCGACTGCTCGAGACGATCGAGGGCGTCGTAGCGGAATTCATCGAGCAGGCCCTGGTTCAGGTCCTGTCGCTTCCTCAGGTTGGCGTTGGCGTCCCATTCATAGATGAGGTTCTGGATCGCGGTGCCGGCGCCGATGCCAGTCTGGCGATATTCCAGCTCCCCGCCGACGGGCGCGAAACCGCTGACGACGCGAACCATGCTGCCGAGCGACTCGTCTAGCGCATTGCCGGCGGCGTCCTGCGCATTGAGCGTCCAGTAGGGCCCGCCGGTAACGCTGGCATTCGTAATTCGCGTCACGCGACCGGCGTCGTACTCGTGTCGAATCCTGAAGGGGCTGCCGGCGCCGGCCGATGGAAACGTCGTCGTGTCGAGCAATCCCTGGTTGTTGTAGGCGAAGTCGTACCGGTAGCTCGCATCGGAGACGATCGTGTGGCTTCCCGGACGGCCAATGCCGTCGTAGGCGAAGTTCTCGGAATACCCGGGCCCGGCAAGAGAGGCGAGGCGGCCGATGTCGTGTTTCGCGGCCGTGGTTCCCCAGGTCCATGACGAAGTGCCGTCAGGGGCGATCCGCTTCGTGATGCGGCCGAGCGAATCGTATTCGAATCGGATGACCTGGCCCTTCGCGTCGCGAAGCGCGGTCGTTTCGCCGAGCGCATTGCGGGTCCAGGTCCAGGCGCCGCTGTCCATGTCGTCGACGGCGATCTTCATTCCGCGCGGGTTGTAGCCGAGTGCTGCAACCATGTTGTTCTGCGCGTCTCGCACCCGCAGCAGGGCGCCGAACGCGTCGTATTCGTAGCGCGTCCGCCCGCCATTGGCGTCGACGACTTCCATCAATCGCCCCCATGCGCTGCGCGTCCCGGTTGTCGCATGGCCGAGCGAGTCGGTCTGCGCCACGGCGAGCCCGTCGTACCGAAGCTCGATCGACTGCGCGATCGTGCCGCCCGCCGCCGCGAGCCGCTCTGCGGCAAGCCGCCCCAGCATGTCGTGGTCGAATTGACGATAGCCGGGCGGCGACTCACCTTCCCAGTGCGGCAGGTAGCGCCGCGTGAGTTGACCTCGCTCTCCGAACTCGGTTATCGAGACCGAACGGCCGCCGCCGGCCTGCTGGGTCTCGAGCCGGAATCCACGATCGTGCTGGTCGACTTCAAGAGAGGACGCGACTCGCGTGACGCCTGCGCTGTCGAGATCGTCCTGCCGGATCCGGTACCTCGTGCGCTCGTCGCATCCGGCCTTGCAACCCTCGCGTATCCAGCGCGTGCTCGTGCCATCGGGCTGCGTTTCGCGCGCGATTCTGCCGAAAGCGTCGTAGTCCCAGCGCGTCATCACGCCATTGGGATCCACGAGCGTGAGCGGCAGCCCGCGACCCTCATCCCAGGTGTAGCGAGTCACCTGCGCGAGCGGATCGGTGATGCGCGCCGGCAGCTGCCCGCGCGAACCCCAATGGATCGCGACCGAGCGCTGCGGCATGCCTGCACCCGTGACCTTTTCATTCGCCACGTTGCCGAATGCGTCGTACGAAAGGTTGTACGTCACCTGCCACTGGCCGTCTCCGGGGAACAGCCGGATCCGTGTAGGCCTGCATTTCACGCCGTCCCAGCTCTGGTCCGCCGAGCGCGTGATCGGCGTGCCGCCGGGCAAGGAATGAGCCGCGGTGACCTGGACTCCCTGCGGACGGCCGAGGCACCAGTTGGCCGCGTCATTGAGGACGCTTGCGTGAAGCGTGCGCAGGCTCGCGGACGAACCGGCGCTGGCACCGCCGCCGATTTCCGTGGTCGTGATCGTCTCATCGGTGACGAGGCCGGAAGCAGCGTCGATAGCGGCGACGGCGCGCACCATGCGCGCGATCTCGATTCCATCCGATGATCCGCCCGCTTCATAGCGGCGGCTCGTCGTGGTCGACGGGTACGGGAAACGGCGCGCGTTCATGAGCGTACCGATGTCCAGCTTCGCCCATTGATGGTCGGTTGACGAAATGGCCTTGCCGGATGCCTGCCGGACGACGACGGATTCCGTCAGGCCCGTGAAAGGAAAGTCCTGGCGTCGCGTGATCTCCGTGCGCAGCGGGTGCTGGCCTGAAAGTTCCGTGCGGACCACCTTGCGAAAGCCGAGTGATCCGCGACCGCGGACATCGCGACGCAGGCCCTCGTAGAAAAAACCGGTCGATGCGATGCTTCCCCTTCCGCTTCCGTCGGTTGTAGCGAGCCTCGCCACCACAAGGTCCGTGGACTGCAGGTCCTGCTCGGGATAAGCCGCTCGGTCTCCGATCCTGTACACGGCGGCATCCGTCAGCGGGCCATAGGCGAAATCCGCGCTGACGCCGAATCCGTCGGTGGCGCCGACGAGGAGGTCGGGCACGGCACCGGTCCTGAATCGCAGGCGGAATTGGCTCGCCGTTCGCAAGGCCAGGTCCTGTAAGCCATCGCCGTCGAGATCGCGGCCGGCGATGCCCGGCGCGTCCTCATGAGGCACGCCTGTGCCGGCAAGCGGCGCGAGCGAGTCGCCGCGCGACAGGGCGACCATCCAGGTCGCCGAGCCGCGCAGCAGCAAGTCCTCGCGTCCATCTCCGTTCCAGTCGTGGGCCTGGAGTTCCGCGGGGCCGGTCCATGCGGGGCCCTGGATATCCATGGCGCTGCCCTCGACCGTGCATTCGCTGACACGCACGCGGAGATATCCCGCCATGTGCTTGTAGGCAATGTCCGTGCAGTCGTCGTCGTTGAACTCGAAAGGGACGGCGCCCGCAAACGTGCCGTCGAATCGCTCCGTGCCATGGCCGGTGTCGGAGATGCGAGCGATCGAGAAGTTCTCGTTCATCAGCAGTTCTTCCGCGCCGTCGCCGTCGAGGTCGACGCGATATCCAGGCCTGCCGATGAATTCGCCGCCTTCGGAGTTCTGGTAGGCACCCGCTTGCGAATAAAGCGTCACCGGCGCCGCGAATCCGCCGCCCGGCAATGCAGCACGAAATCGCACGAGCAGGCTGTTGACCTGGGCGTCTGCGGCCTCCGACCAGGCGATGTCGCCGCGCCCATCTCCATTGAAGTCGGCGCCGCGATAGTCCCGGATGCCTGCGGGTGCGGCGATGCCGGTGTTGAGCGCCGCGCCAAGGCCGGCCGGCACGCCATGAGCGATCGCGAACTTGCCTGCCGACGTAATCATCAGCAGGTCGGCAAGTCCGTCGCCATTGCCGTCGAACGGCACGCCGATGCCCCTGGGGCACGGAATTCCCGAATCGACCGCAGGTCCGAATCCGCCGTCCGCGAGGCTCAGCCGATAGCGAATCGTCGCCGAGGCGATATCCGTCCCGCCGGCCCATAGAGTGTCGCTTCGCCCGTCGCCATTGATATCGGCCAGGTTCCACGATTGGCCAGCCGGAATCGCCGATGTGAGCGGAACCTGGGCCGGGAACATCGCGACCGCGGAGACGCCCGATGCGCCGTCCTGCCATTCAAATGTCGTGGCTGAAAGGCAATCGACTCCGCCGGCTCCGCATTCCTCGAGTGACGCCAGGCGGCTGCGGCCGCCGCTCGACAAGGCCGGCTGGTAACGGAGGTCATAGCGGCGAATCACGGCGCCGTTGTAGTGGACATCGACGCGATCGAGTCGCACGACCTGGCGCACGGGCGTGCGCGCGACGTAGCCCGAGTCGATTTCGTTGTTCGGGCGATTTTCATAGAAGAAAGAAATCGTGTGCGATGCGGCGATGCCGCCCACAGGGTTGGCGTTGTACTGGATGTTCGCGATCCGGAACGCATTGCTGCCGGATTCCTCGGTGTACCGGTAGTCGATGACGTTGCCTGAACGGTCGCGGATGCGATTGAGTGCCCAGGCTCGAGCCCCGTTCGTCGATGGGGAGGGTGTTCCATCAATGCGTGAATCCGACGTGGCGCCGTACTCGTAGACGCGTCCGTCAGCGGCCTCCACGGTGAAATAGGCCGGGCCGTTCGTCGAGGATCCGGCTATCGCGCGGATGCGCGCGAACGACTCGATCTCCGTTCGATACTCGGAATTCGGAGCCTCGTAGACAACGTTGTTCACGATGACGAGGCGCTGGCCGTCGAGGCAGAAGCGGTCCGCGACCGTCAGAAGCGGCGGCGCAGCGACGCCATCCTGTGCCATCGTCCGCGCGCAGCGTGTTATCTGGGAGAGGCCGCCAATCGACCAGCCGACGCCGAGCAGGCCGCCCTTGGTCCGGTGGCGATACTCGAGCGAAAGCGCGGGCGTCATGCCGTTCGTTCCAGGCGGCAGCGTGATTGGAATCGTGTATTGCGCCTCACCATCCGGGGACACGAAGGCGATGCCGGGTGTCCGGCCGACTCCAGCTTCTGCCACGGGTGAAGCCAGAAGAAGAACGAAACTGAATTCGGCGCCGAATCGGCGCAGCGAAACGGGCACTTCCATTGCCTTCTCTCCGGTGCGACCGGCACTCCGCCGGCCGTGCACACGCTATCGGGCCGCCATTCGAGCGACCCGCGCCATAACTGGGGCAAATCCGTAGAATCTGGAATCAGACGCCAGGCTGGACCGTCAACCGCAGGAGCCCCGATGAAGCTCGTCACCGCCATCATCAAACCCTTCAAGCTCGACGACGTGCGCGCGGCGCTCTCGGAGATCGGCATCTCCGGGATGACCGTGACGGAAGTGAAGGGCTTCGGCCGCCAGCGCGGCCACACCGAGCTCTATCGGGGCGCCGAGTACGTCGTCGACTTCGTGCCGAAGACGCGCATCGAGGTCGCCGTGCGCGACGATCTCGTGGACCAGGTGACGGAGGCGATCATCAGCGCGGCCAAGACCGGCAAGGTCGGCGACGGCAAGATCTTCGTTACGACGATCGAGCGTGTGGTTCGGATCCGCACCAGCGAGACGGACGAGGCGGCGCTCTAGGATGACGGGCGAGGACCCGAAGACTCCGACGATCGAGGCGGCGGTCGCGAAGATCGCGCTCGGCGGCGCGCGGCGTCATGTCTTCCTCTGCTTGCACGGCGACTGCGCACCGAAGGAAGTCGGCGAGGAATCCTGGAAGTACCTGAAGAAGCGCCTGCGCGAAGTCGGCTTGTCCGACGTCGAGGGCGGCGTCTTGCGCACGCGCGCCGACTGCCTGCGCATCTGTCGCGAGGGACCGATCATGCTCGTCTACCCGGAAGGCACCTGGTACCGGAACGCGACGCCGGAAAACATCGAGCGGATCATCCAGGAGCACCTGCTCGGCGGACGTCCGGTCGCCGAGCTGTCGTTCGCCACGAATCCGCTCTGATCGGCTACTGACCAGCGATCACGAGCATTGCGATCGCGGCGAAAATCACGAACGCAATGGCCCATGGGCGGTGACGGTCGCCGCCGGGCGCGGCAGTGGGCGCCACGGGCAGCCGATCGTGAATTTCGCCGGTGAATCGATAGCCGCGCTTCGGCAGCGTCTCGATCAGCATCCGGTAGTGGGAATCGCCGCCCGCCTGGCTGAGCTGTCGTCGGAGCAGGTAAAAGCAGCGCGTGACGGCATGGTCGGTCACGTCCCTGTTCGGCCACAGCCGCGCCAGCAGTTCGTCGCGTGTAACTACTTGATTCGGGTGGCGGGTCATCAGCACGAGCACGTCCATGACCCTGGGATCCAGTCTCTCGCACCCGCCCGGGCCGGAGACCAGGCCGGTCTCCGGGTCGATCTCGAGTCTCTCGAGCCGAAAAATTGCCGGTGCTTCCATGAGTTGGACAATGTCCGCTCAGGCGGCGCGACACTATCAGGCGGATGACACAATGGGCGACCGGGCGGCTTTTGCGCTGCACCCGGCCAAGCCAACTCACTGATTGAACTTATTGCCCCGGATAACCGGTTGTAATCCGCAGGATTCTCTTGTAAACAGCATGCGGGGACTTCTGAAATCGTCGAAGTAAAACATCGCGTGCCACAGGCACTACTTGCGAGCGAAAGCGGACGCACCGTGAAAACGGTGTGTTGCGCTGTCCGGGCATAGGACGCCCGGCGGAACCCCGACGCGACTGAAGGAAACGAGTCAAAGGGGAAAGCGATCATGCGTTCAGTGTTCGTGGTATTGGCCGCGATTGCGGCGACCGTCGTATCCGCCGGTCCGGTAGTGGCGCAGGATTTTCGCAAGGCACCTTCAGCCAGCTCCGCGGCGCGGTTGCAGTTGAGCCAATCGCGTTCCGACGCGCGCGCCGGGACCAGGGTCTACATCGTGCAGATGTCGGCGAAGCCGGCCGCCAGCTATTCGGGCGGCGTCGCGGGCTTCGCAAGAACCAAGCCTGCGGCCGGCGCGCGCTACAACTCGCGCTCGGGCGAAGCGCAGATGTATGCGCAGCACCTCGCGTTGCAGCAAGACAAGTTGCTCGCCTCGATCGGGGCGAGCGACCGCAAGGTCTACAGCTATCGCCACGCGCTGAACGGATTCGCAGCGCGCCTGACGGCGGGAGAGGCGGCGAAGCTGCGCAAGAACAAGTCGGTCCTGCGCGTGTGGGAGGACCGTGCGCTTCCGCTCGACACGAACAACTCGCCGAGCTATCTCGGCCTGACGAACCCTGAAAGGGGCCTGCGCGCATTCCACGGCCTGACCGGCGAGAACGTCGTCATCGGCATGATCGACACGGGCGCGGTGCAGGAGCACCCGAGCTTCCATGACATAGGCTATGACCCGCCGTCCGGCTGGAATGGTGTCTGCCAGGGCGGTCAGGGCTGGTCGGTCAACGACTGCAACAACAAGCTGATCGGGTCCCGCTGGTTTGCTGCGGGTTTCTCGGAGTCCGGCGACGCCGTGCCGGGAGAGTTCTTCTCGCCGCGCGATTCAGACGGGCATGGCACGCATACCGCGACCACGGCCGGCGGCAACAGGGCCCGCGCTACGATCAACGGAACTCGACTCACCTGGGTCAGCGGCATGGCGCACCGCGCGCGGCTCGCCATTTACAAGGCTTGCTGGGCCGCGACGGACCCGAATTTCTCAGGCTGCTATTTCTCGGACACCACCGCCGCGACGGATGCCGCGGTCGCCGACGGCGTGGACATCATCAGCTACTCAATCGGCACTGCTTCCTCCTTTACGGACCCGACGGACATCGCGTTCCTCGGCGCCTTCGACGCGGGCGTACTTGTCTCGCGCTCGGCGGGCAACGAGGGCCCGGGAGCCGGCTCGACCGCCGCGGGTGAGCCCTGGGCGATAACGGTTGCCGCCTCGACGCACCGCGGAAACGCGTTCGTACAGGCGACGACGATCAATGCGCCGGCATCGATCGCCGGCGACTACGCGTCGTTGGAAGGCGCGATCACGCAGTCGCTGGTCGAGTCGGGCGACATCACGGACGACGTCGTCGCAGCCGATCCGATCGAGGCCTGCGCTCCGATTGCGCCGGTCGACGGCATCGTGCTGATCGCGCGCGGCACCTGCTTCTTCTCCGACAAGCTCACGAATGCGTTCAACTCCGGCGCTTCGGCCGCAATCGTTTACTCGCAGGCCGGCAACCCGAAGACCGTCATGGGCGGGGACGCGACTCCAGAGTCGCTGCAGATTCCCGGCGTGATGGTCGACAACGAGGTCGGTGTCGCGATCCTGGCCGAATTGACGAACGCCGTCGTAGTCAATGCGACACTCTCGGCGGGCTCGTTCATCACCGAGGCGATGACCGGCAACATCATGGCCGGCTTCTCCTCGCGCGGCCCGTTCATCGAAGGCAACTGGCTCAAGCCGGACGTCTCCGGGCCGGGCGTGCAGGTCCTCGCCGGCGCGACGCCGGAGCCGAATGACGGTTCGGCGGGCGATTTCTTCCAGTACCTGCAAGGCACCTCGATGTCCACGCCGCACATAGCGGGCGTGGCGGCGCTGCTGCTCGAAGAGCACCCCGACTGGTCGCCTGCGGTGGTCAAGTCGGCCCTGATGACGACGGCCGGACGCCGCATGGTCAAGGAAGACGGCACGACCAAGGCCGATCCATTCGATCTCGGCGCGGGACACATCATCCCGAACCGGGCGATCGATCCGGGCCTTGCCTACGACAGCGAGCTGTTCGACTACCTGGCCGCCACCTGCGGCACGGATGAGCCGCTCGTGTCGGAAGATGATTGCACGTTCCTGAGCGACAACGGCTTCTCGCTGGAGCCGGAGAACCTCAACCTGGCTTCGATCGCGGTCGACGGCGTGATTGGCCAGCACACGGTCACGCGCACGGTGACCAACGTGTCCGACGCTTCCGCGACCTACACGGCGGACGTCTCCTCGCCGCCGGGCTTCAGGACGCGCGTCAATCCGACGAGCCTGACCCTTGGCCCGGGAGAGACGGGGAGCTTCGAGGTCACGTTCACCAACAAGACCGCGCCGTCGGGTGAGTGGCGCTTCGGCTCGCTGACCTGGCGGGACGGAACCCACAACGTGCGCAGCCCGATCGCGGTCAACGCGCTCGCGCTGATCGCGCCGGAAGCCATCGAGGGAACGGGGGCCGACGGCTCGGCCACGTTCGACGTGACCTTCGGCTTTGCCGGGGCCTACACGGCGAGCGCGCACGGGATGGCGGAGCCTTTCCTGACTCTGTTCGAAGTCACGGACGATCCGTTCGATTCGTTCGACTTCAGCCTCGATACGGACGAGCCGCTCGTCTACCTGCTGGAGCTGCCGGCGGGGACGGCCTACGCGCAGTGGTCGCTGTTCGACGCGTACAACGATGATCCGGGGCACGACCTCGACATGTACTTGTTCTATTGCCCGGACTTCTTCTGCACGCAGATCGACCAGAGCTTCACCTTCACGTCGACTGAGCAGGTCAGCGTCACGCTGCCAGTCGTCGATGACGCGATCGACGATCCGTACGCGGTAATCGTCCACGGGTTCAACACCACGGGCGGTGCCACGGCTCAGAGCATCCTGTTCGACTGGACCGCGCTCGATGACGAGGGCAACCTCACGATCACGGCGCCGACCAGCGTAACGTTTGGGCAGACGGCACCGGTCACCGTGGAATGGGCGGGCCTGCTCACCGGGCCGGGCGAGAAGCAGGTGGGCGCGGTTTCCCACGGCAGCCCCACCGGTGTCGCCGGCGTGACGAGCATCAATATCGCGAACGACGAAGGCTCGGGCTTCTGCGACCTGGTGGCCTGCTAGTAAGCAGACTGTTCTGAGTTGACTTCAAGGGCCGTCCGGTTTCGACCGGACGGCCTTTTTCTTTGGCGCCTATTTGTCGGTGATGGACGGGCAGGCGATCGTGCGCGTGAGGTCCGTGTGGTAGGTGTAGTTGCGGTTGGCGTGCCGGAGTGTCAGCACCCAGCCGCTCGTTTCCGCCTGAGCGTACTGAACGCCCGGCTCGGGACAGCCGAGCGAAGCGTCGTCCCAGGTCATCGCCTCGCTCGAGACCGGGCGAATGTCTTTTGCGGACACGCCGAGCCTTGTGGCAAGGTCGCGCTGCGCAGCCAGCATCTGCTTGCCGAAAACCAGCTCGCGTTCTTGCGTGATGCCGCCCATCGCCTTGGCCTGGCTGCAAACGAACGCCCGGCCCTTGGCTTCGTGAACGACGTGCACGCCGCCCTTCGCCCGGAGCACGATCCTGTGGCCCGGTGTGATCACCTGCAAGTAAGCGCGGCCGGGTTGCGGGCATCCGACGCTGCTGTCGGGCCAGTCCACCGCGCTGATCGAGTCGACCGTGATCTCGTTCCTGGGAATCTTCAGCTCCGCGGCGAGCGCGTCGATCGCGAGCACTGCGACTGGGTTCTCGGCCGCGGGCGCTGGGGCCGCCGCGGACACCGAAGGCGCAGCTTCGGTGCCCGCGGAGACGGTGTTGCAGGCGGCGAGCGTGGCGGCGACGAATGCGGCGAGCGGTATCGAATGCAGTCTCATTTGAGCCCCCGTGGATATTCGTGAATAGTACCAACATGCCGCGCGCGATCCGCATTCACGAACACGGCGGGCCGGAAGTCCTGCGCCTCGAGACGCTCGATTGCGAGCCGGTCGGCGCGCGTCAGGTCCGCCTCCGCCAGACCGCGATCGGCGTCAATTTCATCGACACCTATGACCGCACTGGGCTGTATCCGGTTTCGCTTCCCAGCGGAATCGGACGCGAGGCGTCAGGCGTCGTCCTGGAAACGGGAAAGACCGTCAAGACGCTTCGGGAAGGCGATCGCGTCGCCTATGCGGGCAATGCGCCCGGCGCGTATTGCGACGAGCGGGTCATGGACGCGTCGCGTGTCGTGAAGCTCCCCGATTCCGTTCCGGATCGGGACGCCGCGGCGCTGATGCTGAAGGGACTCACGGCCTGGTTCCTGCTGCGGCGCTGTCATCGCGTGCGGAAGGGCGAGCCGATCCTCCTGCACGCCGCGGCGGGCGGCGTCGGGCTCATCGTCCTGCAATGGGCCGCGGCGCTGGGCGCGAAGGTCATTGCCGTCGTAGGAAGCGATGAAAAAGCGGCGCTCGTCCGCGAGCATGGCGCGGCAGAGGTCATCGTCAGCACGCGCGAGAACATCGTCGAGCGGGTGCGGGACATCACGAAGAACAAAGGCGTACCTGTCGTGTATGACGGAGTCGGCAAGGACACCTTCTACGCTTCGCTTGATTGCCTGGCGCCGCTCGGGCTTATGGTGAGCTTCGGCAACGCGTCCGGCGCCGTGCCATCGATCGCACCGCTCGAGCTCGCGCGCCGTGGATCGCTGTTCCTGACGCGACCGCTGCTGTTCCACTACACGGCGAAGGCCTCTGAACTCGCGCGGGGAGCGCGCGAGCTCTTCGACGTCGTGGGCAGCGGGAAGGTGACGGTGCGGATCGGCCAGACCTATCTGCTCGAAGAGGCCGCGCGGGCCCATCGCGACCTCGAGGCGAGGCGCACCACGGGCAGCACGCTCCTCATCCCCTAGAGCCCGGCGAGAGTCAGCTGGAGAAGTCGGTCAACTCCGTCCAGCGGGGATCGGCATGCAACGGCATAGGCAAGGGAGCCACGCGGACTTGGTCCTGGAAATTCCAAGGAGCGCGTGGCTGCGCTTTCTGGTTTCGTTTGAGTTCACCTTGGAATCCGAGCAGCAGCTCGAACGCTTGGTCGTTCCTTCCGCGAAATGCATACACCTCCGCGAGGCGGATGCGGTCGAGGATTTCCATGGAACCGGTGGCCAGCCGCTCGAGCGCGGCATCTGCGTCCGCGCCGCGACCGGGCGCTTCGTGCAGGAGAGCCAGTACGTAGTCGCGGTTCTTTCCTTCCGGCAACCGTGACGCAGCCGCGATCGCCTCGTCGTAGCGTCCGAGCAGAATCAGGTTTCGCGCGATATCGGCCTCCTGGTCCGGTCCTGCGGCTGGATTGAGTTCCAGCGCCCGCTGGTTTTCCGCAAGAGACTCTTTCAGCTGGCCATTGAGAAGCAGCATGTCCGCCAGGTTTCCGCGGCTGATTGAAGAGAGCGGATCCCTCGCGACGACGCGGCGCCACAGTTTCAGGGCCTCGTCGTAATCTCCGCGCCAGATCGCGTCGCTTGCGCTGTAGCCGAGGACCAGCGGATCGTCGGGATCGAGCGCGACGGCGGTGCGCATGTGCTCGTCGCCCTTGGCGCGCTGCTGCACGCGGTAGTAGTACTGGGCGAGGCGGGCATGTGCGACTGCAAGCCCTGGGCCGAGCTCAACCGCCTTGTGAGCCGCTTGACCCTGCTGCTCGCGAAGTGAATGGTCGAGTGGATTGACCTCGGCGTATAACAAGGAATAGGCGCCAGCCAGCGCGGCCCACGCCCGGGCGTACCCGGGATCCAGCGCGACGGCCTGCTTGTAGTAGTCGACTGCTCGCTCGATGTCGCCGGGCGCGCGGCGGTTGTAGAAGAGCTGACCCTGCAGGAACCGCTCGTAAGCTTCCACGTTGGCGGGCGGGCGCGACTCGCCTGCGTCGAGTCCGGCCAGGGTCACCTGCAGCGCTGTCGCCACAGAGGCGGCGATCTCGTCCTGGACGGCGAAAATGTCGTCCATGGCGCGGTCATAGGTCTGCGACCAGGCGTGCGCATTGGTGGCGACGTCGATGAGCTGCGCCGTGATCCGGAACCGATCGCCGGCCTTGCGTACACTGCCTTCCAGCACGTAGGCGACTTTCAGCCGCTTGCCGATCTCGGGCACGTCGAGCGACTCGTCCTGGAAGGAAAACGAGGACGTGCGGGAGATAACGACCAGGTTCCCGGCCTGCGACAGGCGATCGAGTATTTCTTCCGTGACGCCGTCCGAGAGGTATCCCTGGTCCTTCTCGGCGCTCATGTCCAGGAATGGCAGGACCGCAATCGACCTCGTCGATGCGCTCGAGGGACCACTTTGGAGGGCGGGCCGGAATTGCATGACGAGCAGGGCTGTGATGATCGCCAGGAGAACTGCTGCCCCCGTCGCGACCGCCCAGGTCGGCAATCGTTTTCTCGGCGCGGATGGCTGGACGCCGGGTTCCGGATTCAGCGGTACGACAGCTCCATTCAGGCGATAGCCCCGCTTTGGGTGCGTCTCGACGAGCGCCCGGTAGCGCTCGTCGCCGCCGACGTGACTCAAGTGACGTCGCAGCTCGTAGAAGCAGCGGGTCAGGGCGTCATCCGTGACAACGGCGCCCGGCCACAGCGCCGCCATGAGTTCTTCGCGAGTCACGACATGGCCCGCGTGCCGCGCCATGAGCACGAGCACGTCCATCACCTTGCGGTCGAGTTTCTCGCTGCCGCCCGGGCCGGAGACTTCGCCGCTTTGCGGGTCGACCCGCAATTCCTCTAGCCGAAAGCCTTGCTCAAGCGCATCCATCGTGTCCCCGTAGACGGAGTGCGCGGCGATGCCGCAATCAGGTTTACAGCAGGACGATATCAGGCTTGGTCAATGCGCGAAACCAGTGAAACTGGCATTAAGACAAATCACCGGAGCAGGCCCAGTATCGAGAGTTGCGGGGCCTCTTCTTTGCTTGCGGCGATAATGGGCGCCGTGAAAGTCACGGTGCTGCCGTCACGGCGGGAATTCGATGCGCGGGGTGACGAGGCCGTCCTCTCGGCCGCGCTTCGCCAGCACCTCAACCTTCCGCACAGCTGCAAGAGCGGTTCCTGCGGGACCTGCCGGGCTCGCGTGCTGCGCGGGCGGTATGCCTATCCGCACGGCCGGCCGATCGGCATCGATGCGGCGGAGGAAGCGGCCGGCTATGCGCTCACCTGCCAGGCGCGAGCGATGGAGGATCTCGTCATCGAGATCCACGAGATCCGGGACGTCACCGACGTCGAGATCCGCGAGTTGCCGGCACGCGTGGAGCGCATGGAACGGCTCGCGCCGGATGTCATGGGGCTCTGGCTGCGCCTGCCCGCGATCGAGCCGTTCGCCTGGCGCTCCGGCCAGTACGTCGATGTCATGCTGCCCGGCGATCGCCGGCGGAGCTTTTCACTCGCCAATCCCCCGCACGATGCGGCTCTCCTGGAATTGCACGTGCGCCGCGCGCCCGGCGGCGAGTTCAGCGAAAAAGTGTTCGGCGGGATGCAGCAGGGGAGCCTGCTGCGCATCGAAGGGCCGCTCGGCCAGTTCGTGCACCGGGGCGGCGAGCGGCCGATGCTGCTGATCGGCGGCGGGACCGGCTATGCGCCGCTCAAGGCGATGATCCGCGAGGTTATCGAAACCGGGTCCCGGCGCGAATTGGTCCTGTACTGGGGCGCGCGGACGGCGGCGGACCTGTATGAAGATGCCTGGCTCAGGGAACTCGCCTCGAAGCACGCGCAGTTTCACTACACGCCCGTCCTCACGGAGTTCGTCCACGAGGCCGTGCTGAAAAACCTTTCCGGATTGTCCGGATTCGACGTCTATGCCGCCGGCCCGCCCGCCATGATCGACGCCGTACGCACGGCGCTGCCCCGGCAGGGGGCCGACCCGGAGCGGATCTATTTCGATTCCTTCGACTACGCGCCGGCGTAGCGGCTACCGGAAAAGTCCGTCGTCGAGCATGGACCCCTTGCCCACCGCGCGGCCGACCGACAGCCAGATACTCGAAGTATGTTCTGAGTAGCCGACGCCGAGACTGATCGTACCGATCGGCGTCGACCCGGCCAGGTAGGCGGAGGCGCCGTAAACTTCCTCGTCCGGGACGTCGTCCAGCCGATCGTAAAATCCCGACGCGTACAGGCCAAAACCGCCGTAGATCGCCTGTTGCTTGATCGACACCAGGTCCTTGAGTCGCCAGAGGAAGCTCCCCTCTGCAATCCAGTAACTGTTGGTCCGCACCTCGTCGTATTGATAGCCGGCGAGGGTCCGCGGGCCGCCCAGGGAAAACTTCCGGTCAGCCGGCAATTCGCCGCCCAGGTCCGTCCCGCCCGCGAGGCTCAGCCACATGAGGTTCTTGCCGATCGGGATCGCCTTGCGCGCTGCCGCCTCCAGGCGCTCCCACTCGCGATCTGCACCGAGACTTTCGTCCGAACGGAAATATTCGAGCTGGGCCGACATGCCCTTCGTCGCAAAACTCGAGGCGTCCCGGGAGTCATACCGGGCGACGAATGCGAGGCCTGAATCAAGTTCGTCAGCCCCCGGGAGATTGGGGGGGCCGGTTATGACCGAAGCCTTCCGCTGACTGCCCCAGTAGCCGAGGCGAAGTTGCGCCGCATGTGCCAGGTTCCAGCCGAGATCGACGCGCCCGCCGAGATCCTCGAAACGCGAGGTGGCCACGTGCTCGCCGTCGAGGAAGATGTTTTCCGTGCTGCGGCTGGCAAGCAGTTTCGGCTCGATGAAGAACTCCTGTCCGACATCCAATGGCTGGTAGAAGCTCGACGAGATCAATGACTCGTAGCCGAGCTCCAGATCATTGCGCCATTGACCCCCTCGCTCGTTCATCCAGCGGCGTACATGCTGGATGCCCAGCTGAAATTTCACGTCGCCACCGCCGTCGCCATATAAGCCGAGGCTGGGACTCAGGTAGTCCTTTCCGATCGAGGCTTCAGACGGCATCCAGATCAATGCCGTGCTGCCGACGTCGCCCTCCAGCCGGTAAGCGACCGACTCGAGATCGTCCAATGCTGCCATGCTCCGCGCGTCCTGCGAGATGGCGTCAATGCTGACGGTATCGCCGGTGTGAATTTTCGATACCGATCGCAGGTAGTCTTCGTTGACCCAGTTGAGGCCTTCGACGCTGATCGACGCGACGTGGCGTTCGGATTCCTTTGCAACGTTTACTTCCTCGCGCCAGGCCGCGTACTCGGGCGCAGGCAATGAATATGCCGAAAGCCGATCCGCCATGGCGCGGGCAGCCGCCTCTCCGAGGGGAATCGTCTCGGGGACGCGCTCGAAATCCGACGTCGTAATGTCGCCCATCGGCACGTCGATGCGGACGTCGCGTGCGCCGAGTGTTGCGAGCTGAATGGCCTCGTTGGCGATGATGCCGATTGCCATGCTGCGCGAGAGCAACTCTGTCGCCTGCACCAGCCTGTCCGCAGACATCGGTGACTCGACGAGGTTGACGACAATGACGACGTCGGCGCACATCGATCGCGCGACGTCGACGGGAATGTTGCGCACCATTCCGCCGTCAGAAAGAACCATATTGTTGAGGGGAACGGGCGAAAACGCGCCGGGAATCGCCATGCTCGCGCGCATCGCGGTCGCGAGGTCTCCTTCTTTCAAAACGACCATGTTTCCCGTGACCATGTCGGTTGCCACCGCGCGAAACGGAATCGGCAGCTCGTCGAACACGTTGACCATCCGGGCCTGGGCGACATAGGTCCTGAGCAGGTCGTCGATGCTGCTTGTGTCGACGAGTCCGGCGGGCGTGACGACGCGCCCGTCCTTGAGCCCGACTTTCAATTCCGACTGCGCCTCGGTCGACATGCGATTCTGTTCGACCGGCTTCAGTGCCCGGCGGCCGACGCCGCCGACGATCCTGGACCAGTCAATTCCATTCACGAATGTCTCGAGCTCGGACGCCGGTTGACCGGCGGCGTAGCCGGCGCCGATCAAGGCACCCATGCTGGTTCCCGAAATGCAGTCGACCGGCACCCGCATCTCTTCGAGGACTTTCAGGACGCCGACATGGGCGCCGCCCTTCGCTCCGCCGCCCGAAAGCACGAGGCCGATGCGCGGCCGCCCCTGCGTTGCAGCTGCTTGGTCCGCGGCAGCCGGCGCTGCCACCGAACAGGTCAGCAGCATCGATAACAGGTATGCAATGGTTTTCATGTCGTTGTCTGTCCTTTCCAACGAATCAAAGCGCCGACGAGCGCCGCATCGTCCGGCGCGTCGGCGATCAGGATGGGCGATCCGAGACCGAGGCGCGCAGCGGCTTCCGCCACCCGCCGCGATCCCGTGACGAGCGCCGTCGAGTCCATCAGTTCCCGGCATCGCAGCGTCACGATGCCGACGAGCGCCTCGAGCAATTCGACGCTGGTCGCGGCGTAGACGGAAATGCCGCCCTGTCGCCACAACGTCTCGATCTCCGCCTGCAGGTCCGCGGGCGGGTGCGCGGGCTCGCGAGTGTACACCTCGGCATACTGCACCTGGGCGCCGCGCGCCGTCAGCACGTCCGCGAGCAGCTCGCGCCCGCCGGAACCGCGCACGATCAGCACGCGCTGCCCGTTCATGTGGGCGAGCTGGGGCATGGCGAGGAGGGATTCGCTGTCGGCGCCTTCCGCGGGCATCAGCGACACGCGATAGCCCGCCGCGTTGAGCGCCGCGGCCGTCGGCTGGCCGACGGCCGCCACCGGCACGTCCCGGCGCTGGTCGAGGAAGTCGGCGCCGAAGCGAGCGGCGTTGGCGCTGACGAAAACGACGAGGTCATAGCGGTCGGCCGGGCCGATCGCGGCACGCACGGCCGCGCGGTCCGGCCGCGGCTTGATCACGAGCGCGGGATAGCGAACTGCGGCCCCGCCTTCCGCCTCGATGAGCTGGCAGAGGTGATGGGCCTGGTGCTCGGGTCGCGTCACGAGGACGCCGATGCCCGTGAGCCGCGTCATAGGAATTTCGCGGCGCCCGAGGAGAGCAGGCGTCCCGCGAGTTCGCCGCCAAGCTTCGCCGCTTCCGCGACGGGGCCGGAAATTCCGTCGGTGAGGATCGTCTGGCCGTCCGCGGAACCCACGAGTCCCGAGAGACGCAGGACTCCATCTGCGAGCGTCGCGTGCCCCGCAATCGGCGATTGGCAACTGGCTCCGAGCCGCGAGGCAAACGCGCGTTCCGCGTCCAGGATGCTGCGCGTCGGGTCATGCTGCAGCGGACGTACGAGCTCGAGAATGTCCTGGCGTCCGTCCAGGCATTCGATTCCGACAATGCCCTGGCCAACCGCCGGCAACATCTGAGCAGGCGTGAGGCACGCGCGGATGCGCGACTCGAGGCCGAGGCGCTGGAGTCCCGCCGCCGCCAGCACGGTGGCGTCGCATGCGCCCGCTTCCAGCTTGGCGATCCTCGTGTCGACGTTGCCGCGCAGGACCACGATTTCGACGTCCGGCCGCAGGTGGCGCAACTGGCATTGGCGCCTGAGGCTCGAGGTGCCGATGCGCGCGCCGCGCGGCAGCGCATCGAGCGAGTCGTGGAGGATCGACACGAACGCGTCGCGGGCGTCGCCGCGCTCGAGTGCGGCGGCGATTGCGAATCCCGGAGGCAGCGCGCCCGGAACGTCCTTCATCGAGTGCACCGCGATGTCGGCCAGGCCCTCCCGCATGGCGTTTTCCAGCTCCTTGATGAACAGGCCCTTGCCGCCCGCGGCGGCGAGGCTGCGGTCCTGGATGCGGTCCCCCTCGGTGACGATCGGCACGAGGCTGACGACCAGGCCGGGATGCTGCGCGGCGAGGCGGGCGGCGACGTGCTCGGCCTGCCAGAGCGCAAGCCGGCTTCTTCGCGTCGCGATGCGGACCTGTCGGGACATCCGGCCATTTTGCCATGCAGGGCCAAAAGGCTAGGATTCACCCCATGAACAGGCTCATTGCGGCTTTTGCGGTCTTTCTGGGCGTCTCCGGCCTGGCCTCGGCCGACGACACGGCGCGTGCCTCGATCGGCGGCAACGAATTCCTCGCCGGCGGCCACGTCGAGTTCAGCGAGCGCACCTCGAGAAACGCTTTCGTGAGCGGCGGCGACGTGTTGGTCGGCGGCACGGTCGGGCGCAATCTCTACGCCGCCGGCGGCGACGTGCGGCTCGAGGGCCGGGTGGATGGTGACGTCCGCATGGCGGGCGGCACGCTGAAGATCCTGCCCCAGGCCCTGATCGGCGACGATGCCACGCTCGCTGGCGGTTCGATCGTGATGGACGGTTCCGTCGCCGGGGACCTGCGCGCGTATGGCGAGCGCATCGTCGTCAACGGGAGCGTGGACGGGGACGTCGAATTAGCCGGGGAGAGCCTGCGCCTCGGGCCGGACGCGCGTATCGGCGGAAGGGTCGTCTATCGCAGCCGCGACGACATCACTATGGCGTCGGGCGCGCAAGTCGCGGGCGGCATGTCGAAATCGACCCGGCATCGCAACTGGCGGCGGTTCGCGGAAGGGGCCTCGATCGTCGGTGCCATCACCGTGTCGCTGGGCATGGTGCTGCTCGGCGCCGTGCTGGTCCTCGGCATGCCGCGCTTCAGCCGCGAGGCCGGCGTCGTAATCAGGCAGAAGCCGTGGCATGTGCTCAGTCTCGGCTGCGCGATGCTCATCGGTGTGCCCGTCGCGCTTGCCGTCCTCGTCGTGACGATCGTCGGGATTCCGCTCGCCGTGCTTCTCGCCTTCGCTTACGGCGCGATCCTGATGCTCGGCTACCTGGTCGCCGCAATCTTCGTCGGAGACTTCGTGCTCGAGCGCGTCGACGTGGCGAAGCTCGACTCGGTCTGGTGGCGCGCGCTCTTCATGCTGCTCGCGATCGTCGCCATCGCGATCGTCCGGCAGGTGCCGGTCCTGGGCAACCTGGCGTGGTGGGTCCTGTTCCTCGCGGGTGTCGGCGCGTTCACGATGCGCGCCTGGCAGGGTTTCAAGAACGATCCGGCCGTGGCCTAGAGCGCAGCGTTTTTGCGACGTCGGTTGCGAGGCGGCGGCTGACTGCCAGCGAGCCCCCGCCGCGCAGCCGCACCAGGTGATGCCCCGCGGCGTCGCGTTCGAGGCCCTCGATGTGCGCGATTGCCACGAGCGAGTTCCGGTGCACGCGTACGAAGCGCCCGGCAAATTCCTCCTCCAGCGCCTTCAGCGACTCCTCGATGAGCTCCTCGCCCGTCCCGTGGCGGAGCGTCGTGTACTTTTGCTCGGCGATGAAGCACAGGATGCTTTCGACCGGGATGAGCCGGAGCTCGTCGCGCGTGCGCACGGCAATCCGGGTGCGCGGGCCGCCCGTGCCCTCGGCGATGCGCGCGAGTTGCGCGCGCGTCGGGCGCCGTGCGCGCTCGAGGGCTTCTTGCAGCTTGTCGGTCCGCACCGGCTTCAACAGGTAGCCCGCGGCCTGGGCGTCGAATGCCGCAAGCGCATGCTGTTCGTAAGCCGTCGTGAAGATCACCGCGGGCGGCTCGGGCATCCGGGCGAGATGATGAGCCGTCTCGAGCCCGTCCATGCCCGGCATGCGGATGTCGAGCAGGACGACCTCGGGCCGGAGCCGGCCCGCGAGCAGCAACGCCTCCTCGCCGCTCGAAGCAACGCCTGCGAGCTCGACGGAAGGCAGCTCCTCCACGAGGTGCGAGAGCCGCTCGCGGGCGAGCGGCTCGTCGTCGACGACCAGCACGCGCAGGTTCATGCGGGCTTGCCGCCGGCCGGGAAGCGCAGCGTCACCACGAATCGCTCCGGCGCCTCGATCACCTCGACTTCCGCCTCGCCGTGGAACATCAGCTCGAGCCGCTGGCGCACGTTGTCGAGCCCGATGCGGTGACCGGGCCTGCGTCCGACGACCTTGGGCGATACGGGGTTGTCGATCGTCAGCACCGCGCTCGCGCCGTCGCGTCGGCCGGAGATGCGGATGGCGCCGCCTTTGTCGAGCGGCTCGATGCCGTGGTAGACCGCGTTCTCGATCAACGGCTGCAGGATCAGCGCGGGCACGGTCGCGTCCATCGGCAGGCCTTCGATCTGCCAGTCGACCTGGAGCCTGTCGCCGAGCCGCAGTCGCTCCACGCGCTCGTAGGCACGCGCGATCTCGATCTCGTGCGCGAGCGGGATCTGCTCGCGATGCTCGCGCAGCGACGCCCGGAAGAGGTCGGACAGGTCCGCGATCGCCTGCTCGGCGAGCCGCGGATTGGTGCGGGTGAGCGAGGCGATCGTGTTCATGCTGTTGAACAGGAAGTGCGGGCGTATCCGCGCCTGCAAGGCGCGCACGCGACTCTGGGCCTCGGCCTCGACATTGGCCTGCCACTGGTGCGCCACGTAGAAATAGCGCAGCGCGAGCCCTACGGCGATTGCGCAGACGACGAGGTTGCGAAGCAGCATCTGGAGGTGGAATGCCCCCGAAGGCGGAGCCTCGATGCCCAGCGTCTTGATGGAATAGGTCGCGAGCCACCACGCGCCCTCGGTCACGAGCGCGGTGACGAGGAGTGCGAGGGCGAGCGCGACCGCCGAGCCCGCGAGCACGTCGAGCTTCGACAGGAGGCCCCGCGCCGCGCACCAGACGGCCGCCGTGCCAAGTGCCGCCCACAGCAGGAACAGCGAGATCTGCGCAAGGTCGGTCCAGAAGCTCGCCGAAATTCCATGCCGCGCCAGCGTGAACAGGACCGCGACGAGCGCGGCGATCAGGATCACCGCGAGCACGCTCTGGGCGCGGCAAAAATCCGGCAGGTAAAAGCCCGGGCGGTCAGCCATCGGTCGAGACCGTGAAAAGTGGCGCCTTGAGGCGGAATATCGTCGAGATGTCCTCCTCGCCGTGGCCGGATGCGAGCAGGCGCGCATAGTCCGCGAGCGTCGATTCGACGATGGGAAGGACGGCACCGTGCCGCGCCGCCATGTCGCGGCAGATGCGCAAGTCCTTGTCGTGCAGGCGCAGTCGAAAGCCCGCCGGGTACTCGCCCTGCGCCATGAATGGCGCGCGATGGACGAAGTACCACGACGAGCCGGCGCCCTTTCCCAGGATCTCGATCACGCGGTCGAGCGGCAGGCCCTCGGCCCGCGCGAAAGCCATCGCTTCGGCCGCGACCTGTATGGCGCCCGCGCAGAGGATCTGGTTGGTCGCCTTCGTCGCCTGGCCGGCGCCGCTTGCGCCCATCAGCACGATGGTCTTGCCAAGGGCTTCGAGCACCGGCCGCGCGCGCTCGAAGTCCTCCGGTTCGCCGCCGCACATGATGGCGAGCGTGCCGTTCTTCGCGCCCTCGACGCCGCCGCTCACGGGACAGTCGAGGAGGCCGGAGCCGGCGCTCGCAAGGCGGCGGGACGCAGTGCGCGCGGTTTCCGCTGCGACGGTCGAGCAGTCGATGACGATCGAGCCTTTCTTCAGGGTTGGCCGCAGCGAATCGACGACGGCGAGGAGATCTTCGTCTGCGGAGACGCAGGTGACGACGAACTCGCAGTCGGCGGCGAGCTCGGCGGGCGAGGCGAACACCCGGCAACCGATCTCAGCGGCGAGCGCCTCGGCCTTCGATGCGGTGCGGTTCCACACGCCGGCAAGGATTCCGGCGCGATGCAGGTTGCGGGCCATGTGCTGGCCCATGGCTCCGAGACCGATGATTCCGGTTTTCATGGCGGGCCTCATTGTGCCCGCTCGGGCGAATCAGCTGCAGTATTCGTCGACTGCCTGCTTGGCGCGGGCGCGAGCCTCGGTCAGCTCCTGGTCGGTCAGGTACTGGCGCTTGCCGTCCGCCGTTTCGCGGAAAAGGCGGCGCGATTCGATGTAGCGCTGGTAGCGGTCCTGCGCTTCCTTGCACTGCAGGACCTTGGCCTTGGCCGCATCGGCTTCCGCGGAAGCCATCGCTTGTTCGGATACCGGCGGTTCCGGAGTCCTTGGCGCGCCGGGTTGCGTTGCAGGCTGCGTGTTGGCGTCGTCGCCTTCTTCCGTGTAGTCGCCGCTGCCGGACTCGTCTTCCTCGACCATGCCCGCTTCCTGCTGGTACACGCCGAGGATCTTGGCGTCGCCCTGCCGAGGAGGCAGGTCGGTGTAGTGGACCTGGCCGGATCCGTCCACCCATTTATAGACGGTCTCCGCCGCGGCCATTGCCGCGACGCCCGCCATCAGGAACGCCAAAACGACCCTGGGAATCCGCACCATTTTCCACCCCCGGCTGCGCAGCACAGTCTGGCGTCCCGCCACCAGAAAACCCTTGACGCGCGTCACACTGGGACCGCGGTCCAGCGGGAGTTTAGCCAAAACGGGGGTCAGTGGTTATAGGCCCGTTCGTCGTGCAATGCGAGGTCCAGGCCCTCGACCTCCTGCTCCTGGGACACGCGGACGCCGACGACGAGGTCCAGCAGCTTCAGGATGGCGAAGGTGCCGATGCCGCTCCAGGCCGCCGTGAACAGCACGCTCTTGGCCTGGATCCATACCTGCCCGCCGATCGTCATGCCTTCCGGCAGCCCGCTGCCGCCCAGCGCGCCCGCCGTGACGCCCGTCAGCACCGCGCCGACGATGCCGCCGACGGCATGGACGCCGAATACGTCGAGCGAGTCGTCGTAGCCGAATATCCGCTTGAGACGCGTCGCCGCAAGAAAGCAGAACGCTCCCGCACAGGTGCCGATCAGGATTGCGCCCAGGGGTCCCGCCGTGCCGGAGGCAGGCGTGATCGCGACGAGTCCCGCGATCGCGCCCGTGGCGACGCCGAGGGCGCTTGGCTTTCCATGCGCGGCCCACTCGAAGCTGAGCCAGGTGAGCGCAGCGGCAGCCGTCGCCACCTGCGTGACGAGGATCGCCATGCCCGCCGTTCCGTTGGCGGCGAGCGCGCTGCCCGCGTTGAATCCGAACCATCCGACCCACAACAGCGCCGCGCCCACGAGCGCGAAGGGCACGTTGTGCGGCGGGATCGCCGAGTCCGGGTAGCCATGGCGGCGGCCGATCACCAGCGCCGCCGCGAGCCCGGCGATTCCCGCGTTGACGTGCACGACCGTTCCGCCCGCGAAATCGAGCACGCCCCAGTCCCACATCAGCGCACCGGGTCCGCTCCACACCATGTGCGCAAGCGGCGCGTAGATCAGCGTGAACCAGAGCGTGATGAAGACGATGAGCACGCCGAACTTCATGCGCTCGGCGAAGGCGCCGACCGTCAGGGCGGGCGTGATGATTGCAAAGGTCATCTGGAAGGTCGCGAAGACGGACTCCGGGATGGTCCCGACGACGGATTTCGCCGTGATGCCGGCCATGAGCGCCTTGCCGAGCCCGCCGACGAACGTCCCCGGCGTGTCGAATGCAAGGCTGTAGCCGTAGATCACCCACAGCAGGGTGACGAGGGCCGCGATCGCGAAGCACTGCATCAGCACCGACAGCGCATTCTTGACGCGCACCATGCCGGCGTAGAGGAGCGCGAGCCCGGGCAGCGTCATCAGGAGGACGAGCGCGGTCGCGACCATCATCCAGGCGGTATCGCCGCTGTCAGTCAATGCGATTTTCCTGCATCCAGGCCACAAAGCGCGCGTCCGCACGCCGGCGGAACCCGCTACCTTCCGAAAGCCAATGCAGCATCCGTGCCACCGGCCGTAAAGATGCCGATCAAGGGTTTACAATCGGCCGCGAGGGCTCGCCTTGCGCTTGCCGCACCGCGCCGGTGCGGCGATGCGCACGAATCGCCCCCGCCTGGTGCAAAGGAGCGCTGCCTTGGCTTTCGACACGAAATCACTCGACGAGCTCGCGCGAAAGCTTGCAGACGCAGTGCCGCCCGGCCTCGCCGCGCTCCGGGACGACCTCGAGCGGAACTTCAAGGCCGTGTTGCAAGGCGGACTTGCGAAGCTCGATCTCGTGACGCGCCAGGAATTCGACATCCAGGCGGCTGTCCTGCGGCGAAGCCGCGAGCTTCTCGAGGAGCTCGAAAGGCGCATCGCCGCGCTCGAGAAATCGCCGAAAAAGTAACCGGCGCGGGCCCCGGCCCGTGACGCTCGCAACGGTCCTGACGCGCGCCCAGTTCGCGCTCGACGCGCCGCTCGTGCGGGTCGAAGTGCATTGCGGTGCCGGTCTCCCGCAGTTCTCTGTCGTCGGGCTCGCCGAAACGGCGGTGCGCGAGAGCCGCGAACGTGTCCGTGCTGCGCTCGCGCAGGGCGGATTCGACTTCCCTGCGGGCCGCGTGACCGTCAATCTCGCGCCGGCCGACCTGCCGAAGGAAGGCGGTCGCTACGATCTCGCCGTCGCCCTCGGCATCCTGGCCGCGTCAGGGCAACTGCCTGCGGCGAATCTCGAGGGCACCGAGTTCTACGGCGAGCTCTCTCTTTCCGGGGAGCTGCGGCCCGTGCGGGGCGTGCTCTCGGCCGCGGTGCACGCAGTGCGGGACGGGCGCAAGATTGTCGTTCCGGTCGCGAATGCCGAGGAAGCGCGCGTCGCGCGCGGCGCCCGCGTCGCGGGCGCGTCCACCCTGACGGCGGTCCGGAATGGCCTCCGCGGCGGCGCGGGGATCGCGTTCGCGCTGGGAGCCGAATTGTCGGACGTCCCGGCAACCGGTCCCGATCTTGCGGACGTCCGGGGCCAGGCCGCGGCGAAGCGCGCGCTCGAAATCGCGGCAGCAGGCGCGCACAGCCTGCTCTTCATCGGTCCGCCCGGCTCGGGCAAGAGCATGCTGGCGCAGCGCCTGCCGGGACTGCTGCCGCCGCTCAACGACGACGAGGCGCTCGAATGCGCGATGCTGCATTCGCTCGCCCGTCCGCTTCCGGCAGTCGCCGAGTGGCGCCGCCGGCCGTTCCGCGCGCCGCATCACGGCGCTTCGGCGGCTGCCGTCATCGGCGGCGGAGGGCGGCTGCGGCCCGGTGAAATCTCGCTCGCGCACCATGGGGTACTGTTCCTCGACGAGCTGCCCGAATACCGGCGAGATGTCCTTGAAGCGCTGCGCGAGCCGCTCGAGACCGGTTCGGTCAGCATCGCGCGCGCCGCCTGGAATGGCCAGTTTCCCGCGCGCTTCCAGCTGGTCGCGGCGATGAATCCGTGCCAGTGCGGCTATGCCGGAGACGCGAACGGGCGCTGCCGTTGCACGCAGCCGTCGGTTCGGCGCTACCTGTCGAGGATTTCCGGCCCCTTGCTCGACCGCATCGACCTGCACGTCGAGGTTCCGCGCCTCGAATACACGGCGCTTGCGCCGTCAGGATCGCCCGCCGAATCGAGCGCAATTATCGCTGCGCGCGTGCGCCTCGCCCGCGATCGACAGGGGGCGCGGGGCGCGCTCAATTCGGCACTCGACGCCAGGACGCTCGATCGCGCCTGCAGGCTCGGCCTTCGCGAACATGGCCTGCTCGACGCGGCGTCGCGCCGGCTCGGCCTTTCGGCACGCGCCTGCCACCGGATCCTGCGCGTCGCGCGCACGATCGCGGACCTTGCCGGTCTCGAGCATGTGGGAGTCGGGGAATTGTCGGAAGCGATCGGCTATCGGCGGCTCGACCGCGAGCCCGAGGTGGCGGCGTCCTAGCGGCTTTGTGCCGTCATGTACTCCACGGCATTGCGCACGGCGTCGTCCGAAAGGTTCGGCCAGCCACCCTTTGGAGGCATCATGCCTTTCGATCCCGTGAAGCCCGCGATGGCGTGCTGCTCGAGCGTCGCCTTTCCCTGCGCGATGCGCGGCGCCCAGGCGGCCTTGTCGCCGATCTTCGGGGCGCCGGCGATGCCATTGCCATGACAGGCAAAGCAGGCATTCTCGTATACAGACTTTCCATCTGTCGGCAAATCGGCTCCAGGAGCCGCCGCGGGCGTGCCGGCCACCGCGACGGCCGTCATCTTGATCGCGAGCGCCGCGTTGTCCGCGCCCGCGACGGCCACCTGGCCGAACGGCCTGATGCGCTCGTGCGCGGACGCCTGCATGAGCGGGTCGTCCGTGTCCCGCGCGCCTTTCGGTCCGCTGTCGACGATGCGCGAGATGCCGATCAGCACCAGCGCGATCGCGATCAGCACTCCGAGAACGGCGCTGAAAACGTTGATGAAATGCCTGTCGGGCTTCGCCATGCGCAAATTATAGCGTCTGGGCGTCCGGACCACTAAAATCGGGCATTCAAAACGCGCCCGTAGCTCAGCTGGATAGAGTGACGGTCTCCGAAGCCGTAGGTCGTGGGTTCGACTCCCGCCGGGCGCGCCATTATTCCGCTGAAGGCCGGCCACGATCGTGAACAAGACCCGCCTCGAAGCGTTCAGCGACGGCGTGATTGCGATCCTCATCACGATCATGGTGCTCGAGCTCAAGGTGCCGCACGGCGAGAACCTGACGACGCTCAGGCCGCTCCTGCCCGTTTTCCTGAGCTACGTGCTGAGCTTTATCTACCTCGCCATCTACTGGAACAACCATCACCACATGCTGCACACGTGCCACAAGGTGACCGGTTCCATCCTCTGGGCCAACCTGCACCTGCTCTTCTGGCTGTCGCTGATCCCCGTCACGACCGGCTGGATGGGGGAAAACCACTTCGCCGAGTGGCCGACGGCGCTGTATGGCGTCGTGCTGCTGATGTCGGCGATCGCGTACTTCATCCTGCAGAGCCGGATCATCGCCTCGCAGGGAAGCGACTCGGTCCTCGCGCACGCGGTCGGCAAGGACTGGAAGGGAAAAGTGTCGCCCATTCTCTACCTGATAGCGATCGTTGTCGCATTCAGCTCGCACTGGGTATCGAAGGCGATTTACGCGCTCGTGGCGCTGATGTGGCTCATCCCGGACCAGCGCATTGAAAGGGTGCTCGCGCGGAAGGAGGCTTGATGTCAAATATCGAACGCCTGTCGTTGGCGATGCTCGCCTGGCTGTTGCTCGCCGGCCCCGCGGCCGCGGAAACATTCCGTTGCGGCCAGTGGATCGCGTCGCCGGACATGTCGGTGGACGAACTTCTCGAGAAATGCGGCGAACCGACCACGAAGGCGGTCGAGGTCGCCGACGTCTACGGGCCTAACGCAAGCGGCAAGGGCAACACCAGGCGCGGGACCGTGACGACCGAGAAATGGACCTATGAGCGTGGCAACCAGCAATCCGCAATTGTGGTCACGATCGTGGATGGCAAGATCCAGAGAATGGAAAGGGAGGAGTGATGCGGCCGCGGCAGATCGTCCGCATGTGGCACGGACGGGTCCCCACGTCGAAGGCCGACGCGTACCGCCAATTCACCAACGGACGGGCGATTCCGGATTACCGGTCGGTGCCGGGAAACCTGAGCGTGCACGTGCTCGAGCGGCGTGAAGGCGACATCACGCATTTCATCACGCTGACTTTCTGGGAGAGCCTCGATGCGATCCGCGCCTTCGCGGGCGAGGACGCCGAGAAGGCCAAGTACTACCCCGAGGACGCGGATTTCCTGCTCGAATACGAACCAGGCGCGGTGCACTACGAGGTGGTGGGGAAGTCCTGAGGCATCATTCGATCTCGAAGCGCTCGACGGCAGCCGGCTGCCCGTTGATCGCGCAGCTGACGGTGTAGACGCCCTTCGTCCAATTGCCGGCATTTTCCCAGCCCATCGCGCCTGCTGAATAGCCTCCCGCCCAGTTGGGTTGCGGCTCGTAGCTCAGCACGAGCGGCGGGGAAGTCTGGCCGTCCGGCCAGAAGAAGTGGCAGTCGACCGGGATCTTCGGGGCGCGCCCGAGCGGCGCGTGCGAGAACTCCAGCTCGATGCCGATGCGGGTCGTCGTGTCCGCCGCAAGGTTGCTCGCGTACTTGCGCGCGTCCAGGGGCGGCAGGTTGGCGGCCGCCGGAAACACCCGCATGGCCTTGACGCGTATGTCGCCGTCCGAGACTTCCGGCGGATTGATGAGCATCTCGAACGGCGCCACGGCGATCGATTTCTCCCCGGCCCTGCATTCGACTTCGTAGGTGCCCGGAACCCAGTCCTGGTCCATGGCCACGCCCCAGAGCAGGTTGGCGCTCTGCGACTCGGTCTTCCCGCCGAAGAAATGGAATTCCATCGGCCGATCCGAAGGCATCACGCTGCCATCGGGCTTCTTCATCGTGCAGGAGAGCGGTATCGTCGACGAGGCCTCGGGCGCCGCGTACGTCGCCGAAACCTCGACGCCGAGCCTGCGCGTGCGGGTCGCATCGAAGCGCGTCGTGTAGATCCGCCGCGTAACGGGCAGAATCGGCCCGTCGGCCTGCTCGAAGAAACGTAGCTTCACCTGGTCGAGCGGCGGTTCGGCGGCGGCGGTGAGCGAGGGCAGCAGTAATGCGATCGCGAGTGATTTCCTCATGAAGCCATTCTACAAAAATCTGCTGATCGGACTCGTCGTCGCGGCCGCGGTCGGCGGCATGTTCCTCGTGGATCCGATTCCGCAGGACCCGGCGTATCACGATTTCGCGGACAAGCGCGCGCTCTTCGGCGTGCGCAATTTCTGGAATGTCGCCACGAACATTCCATTCCTGTTCGTCGGCGCAATCGGCCTTGCAGGCAGCGGCAGGCTTGCGTCGCAGGACCTTCGGTTCCATTACCTTTTCTTCTGCACGGCCGTGATGCTCGTCGCTTTCGGCTCGGCCTACTACCATCTCGAGCCGTCGACGCGGGCACTGATCTGGGACCGGTTGCCGATGACGGTGGCATTCATGACGCTCTTGTCCGCCGTAATTGCGGACCGGGTTTCATGGATCGTCGGTCGCGCCCTGATGTGGCCGCTCGTCGTCGTCGGCCTCGCGAGCATCGCATGGTGGGTGCGGACCGAAGCCGCGGGACAGGGCGACCTCAGGCCCTATGCGCTCGTGCAATTCCTGCCGATGCTGCTCGTGCCGATGATCCTGCTGCTATGGCGCGGCGACGGATTGCGGGCCAATCCGGTTTGGATGGCATTCGGCGCGTATGCGGCGGCCAAGCTGGCGGAGCATTTCGACCAGGCGATATTCGCCGCGACCGGCGGGTTCAGTGGCCACAGCGGCAAGCACCTGCTCGCGGCGCTCGCGACCTGGTGGGTCGTCCGTGCGTTTCAGAAGTCGCCGGCAAGCGCCTTGTAGAGGGCGGCGAGGGCGGTCGCCCGCTGCGTTTCCGACTGAACGTGCTGGTCCTCGAAATCGAGCTTGGCGCGTTCCGAGACCAGCACGGCGAGATAGTCACCCGCGCCGACTTCATAGCGCCTGCGCGCGAGACGCGCGGCTTCCGCCGCCGCCAACTCGCCCTGGCGCAGCTCATCTTCGCTCTGGTTCGCCGCCCTGAAGCCCGCGAGGGCGTTCTCGGTTTCTTCGAGCGCTTGCAGGATCGTCTCTTGATAGCGCGCGATGGCGCCGTCGCGCCGCGCCTCCGCCGCGTTGACGTTCTGGCGGATGCGGTTGAAGTTCAGGAAGTTCCAGGTGATGAACGGGCCGTAGCTCCACCGCTCCGCTGGCCGTTCGCCGATTTCTTCCCGTGACCCGGCGGTCCAGCCGAAAGTGCCGAGCAGCTCGATATGTGGAAAGTACTCGGCGATCTCATCGCCGATGTCCGCGTACGAGGCCGCGAGCTCGCGCTCGGCGGCGCGAATGTCCGGGCGCCGCTTCATCCACTCCCCGGGAGTGCCGGTGGCGACGAGCAACGGCAAGGAAGGAATCGTGGTCGCGGGCGAGGTGTGCTCGCGCAGGGTCGCGACCGGCCATGCGGTCAGCACCGCAAGCCGCTGCTCCTCGCGCACGAGATCGGACTCGGCGAGCGGCACGGAAGCGGCGACGCCACGCATCTGAGCCTCGGCCTGGGCGAGGTCGAGCGCATTGGAATGGCCGGCATTGACCCGCGCATTCAGGATCCTGACGTTGTCCTCGAGATTCGCGAGTTGCTGTCGGCGCAGCGTGAGCCGCTCGCGCGCGCCGATCATCGAGAACCAGGCCTGGGCGGTCTCGGCGACGATCGACAGCTGCGCGTCGGCGAGCGAAGCGGTATCGGCCTCGACGCGGCGCCTGATGGCGCGATTCTCGTTCCGCAGGCTGCCGAACAGGTCGATCTCCCAGCTCGCGTCGAAACCGGCGCGGTACGTATCCGTCAGCAGGCCCCCCGGCGGCGCGAAAGGCTCGCCGCCGCTGATCTGCGCGCGTTCACGGCCCGCAATGGTCACGACCGTCGGAAAATAGGCGGATGTCGACAGCCCGGAGAGCGCCCGCGTCTCGGCAAGGCGTGCCGCGGCCTGTGCGATCGTCGTATTCGCCGCGAGCGCCCGCGTGATCAGCGCGTCGAGCTCCGCGCTGCCGAACCCGGCCCACAGCTTCGAGCCCGCGGGCTGTGCCGTCGCCTCGGCGGCCGCCTGGTCGAAATTCCCCGGCATCGGCATTTCCGGTTCTTCATAACGGGGCCCGACAGTGCAGGCGGTCACCAGGGACAGCACGAAAGCCCCGAGTAGCGACCTACTCATGTCGGCGCTCCTTCCGGCGCGCGATGAAACCCCGGCGCTCGACGAATTTCCGCAGCGCGACGTAGAAGACCGGCGTGAAGAAGAGGCCGAAGAACGTCACGCCCAGCATGCCTGCGACGACCGTGATGCCCATGACGTAGCGGACCTCGGCGCCCGCGCCCGAGGCGAACACGAGCGGAGTGACGCCGGCGATGAAGGCGAAGCTCGTCATGAGGATCGGGCGGAGCCGCAGGCGGCAGGCCTCGATCGCCGCGTCGACGATGCCGCGGCCCTGTTCCTCGAGGTCGCGCGCGAACTCGACGATCAGGATCGCATTCTTGCAGGCGAGGCCGATCAGCACGGCGAGCCCGATCTTGGTGAATATGTTGTTGTCCAGGAAAGTCGGGGCGAATGCCGGCGGCGAGACCGCGAGCCACAGGCCGTGCACGAAGTTGACGAGCCAGGTGCCGCCGATCGCGGACAGGAGGCACAGCGGCACGATCAGGATGATCGCGAGCGGCAGCGACCAGCTCTCGTAAAGCGCGGACAGCACCAGGTACACGAGCAGCACGCAGAGCGGGAACACGAACAGCGCCGTATTGCCCTGCGTGATCTGCTGATAAGTAAGGCCGGTCCACTCGATGTCCATGCCGCGCGGCAGGACCTGCTCCGCCATCGCCCGCACTTTTTCGAGGCCCTCGGTCGAGGACATCAGGGCGGGATTGAGGCCGACCGACAGGTCGGCGGCCGGATAGGCGTTGTAGCGGATCACCGGGTCCGGGCCGTAGCTCGGGCTGATGCTCACGACGCTGCCGAGCGGCACCATCTCGCCGCGGTTATTGCGGACTTTCAGGCCCTCGATGTCCTGCACGGTCGCGCGGTACGGCGCGTCGGCCTGCGCGTAGACCGAGTAGGTGCGCCCGAACAGGTTGAAGTCGTTGACGTAGGCCGAGCCGAGGTAGACCTGCAGCGTGTTGAAGACGTCGGTCAGCGAGAGTCCGAGCTCCTTGACCTTCGTGCGGTCGACGCTCGCATCGAGCTGCGGCACGTTCGACTGGTAGGAAGTGAATGTTCCGAGCGGATCGAAGCCTTCGGTCTGGCCGAGGGCGCCGACCAGCCCGATCGTGTTGTTGTAGAGCTCGCCGTAGCCGATGGCGGCGCGGTCCTCCACGTAAAGCTCGAGGCCATTCGCATTGCCGAGGCCGAGGACGGGCGGCGGAAGCAGCGCGAAGGCCAGGCCCTCCTGGATCTGGCTGTAGCCCATGTTGATGCGGTTCGCGATCTCGCCGGCTTCCAGCTCGCGCTCGCCCTGCGGCTCGAGCCCGGCGAACATGACTCCGACGTTTGGCGTCGCGACGAAGTGCACGGCGTTCAGGCCGGGAAACTGCACGACGTTCTCGACGCCCGGCACCGACATCGCAATTTCGCCCATCTTGCGCATCACCGCATCGGTGCGGTCGATGGTCGCCGCCTCCGGCAGCTGCAGCACCGCGAACAGGTACTGCTTGTCCTGGAACGGGATGTATCCGCCCGGGACGGCGCGGAAGGCGATGACGGTCACGACGATCAGCACGGCGTAGATCGCGAGCAGGCGCGGCGCGCGGGCGATGGTGCCGCCGATGCCGCCCGAATAGCGGTCGCCGAATCCATGGAATACGCGATTGAAGGCGGCGAACGGCCGGCCGAGTATCTTCTCGATCCAGCGTCCCAGTGCGTCCTTCGTCGCGCCGTGCGGCTGCAGCAGCATCGCCGCAAGCGCCGGCGAAAGCGTCAGCGAATTGAAGCCGGAGATGATGACCGCGGCCGCGATCGTCACTGCGAACTGCTTGTAGAACTGGCCGGTCACGCCGCCCAGGAAGGCGAGCGGCACGAAGACCGACGACAGCACCAGCGTGATCGCGACGATCGGGCCGGAAACTTCGCTCATGGCCTGGTGGGCGGCCTGCCGCGGCGTCTTTCCGTTCTCGATGTGGCGCTCCACGTTCTCGACCACGACGATCGCGTCGTCGACGACGATGCCGATCGCGAGCACGAGCCCGAACAGTGTCAGCACGTTGATCGAGAATCCGAGCAGCCAGAGGACGGCGAAGGTGCCGATGATGGACACCGGTACCGCGACCAGCGGAATCAGCGAGGCGCGCCAGGTCTGCAGGAACAGCACGACGACCAGGACGACCAGGCCGATCGCCTCGAGCAGCGTCTCGATGACCGAGGCGATCGAATCCCGGACGAATACGGTCGGGTCGTAGACGACCGACCAGTGCACGTCCTCGGGGAAGCCGCTCTCCAGCTCTCTCATCCGGTTGCGGATCGCGTCCGAAAGCTCGATCGTGTTGGCGCCCGGCGCCTCGAAGATCGCGATCGCGGCGGCGTCCTCGTTGTTGAGTAGCGACCGGATCGCATAGCTGTTGGCGCCGAGCTCGACGCGGGCCACGTCCTTGAGCCGCGTGAGCTGGTCTCCGTCCGCCTTCAGCACGATCTCGCCGAAGGCCTCCGGCGAGGCGAGCCGGCCCTGGGCGTTGACCGAGATCTGCGTCACCGAGCCGTCCGGCGTCGGCGGGCTGCCGATGCTGCCGGCGGAGACCTGTACGTTCTGCTCGCGGATCGCGTCGACGATGTCGGTGGCCGACAGGCCGCGCGCGGAAGCCCGCTCCGGGTCGATCCAGACGCGCATCGCGTAATTGCCGATGCCGAAGGCCAGCGCCTGGCCGACGCCCGGCAGGCGCGCGAGCTCGTCTCGAACGTGCAGGTTGGCGAAATTGGACAGGTACAGCGCGTCGTAGGTCTTGTTCGGCGAATCGAGGTGCACGACCATCGTCAGCGTCGACGAGGCCTTGACGGTCGTGACGCCGAGCTGGCGCACGGCCTCGGGCAGCCGGGGCAGCGCCTGCGCGACGCGGTTCTGCACCTGCATCGCGGCGAGGTCGATATCGGTGCCGCCCTTGAAGGTCACGGCAAGCTGCATCGCGCCGTCGGAGCTCGACGTCGACTTCATGTAGATCATGTTCTCGACGCCGTTGATCGCCTCCTCGAGCGGCCCGGCGACGGTGTCGGCGATGGTGCGCGGGTTCGCGCCCGGATAGCTCGCGGTCACGGAGACCGACGGCGGCACCACGTCCGGGTATTCGCTGATCGGCAGGTTCGGCAGCGCCATGAGGCCGGAGACGAGGATCAGCGCCGACAGCACCGTCGCGAGGATCGGCCGATCGATGAAGATCCGCGAGAAATCGGTATGCGTTGCCATGACCGCTCAACCCGCCGGTGCGGGGCCCGCCTGCGGCGCCGGCGGCGGCAGGTTCGGCTGGTCCATCGGCACAGCGCGGGGTTTTACCGGCTGGCCGGGGAAGAAGATCTTGCGCATGCCGTTGACGATGACCTTGTCGCCAGGCTTCAGTCCCGACTCGACGACGACCAGGCCCTCGATGTGCGGCCCGAGCTTCACGTCGCGGCGTTCAGCGGCGTTTTCCTTGCCGGCGACGTACACATAGCGACGGTCCTGGTCGGTCAGGACGGCCTGCTCGTGGATCAAGAGCGCGCTCTGCTGTGCCTCGCCCAGGAGGCGCACGCGCGCGAAAAGGCCCGGGGTGAACCTGCCGTCCGGATTCGGCAGCACCGCTCGCGCGCGGATCGTGCCGGTTTCGGGGTTGAGCGCGTTGTCGACGAAGTCCACCTGGCCCTTGTGCGGGAAGCCTTCCTCGTTCGCGAGGCCGACGAGCACCGGCGTCCCGCCATCGCGCGGGCTTTCGCGATTGCCGCTGCGCACCAGCTCCTGGTAGCGAAGGTAGGCGCGCTCGTCGCCCGTGAACGTCACGTAGACGGGATCGACCGAGACCAGCGTGGTGAGCAGTGTGTCGTTGGGAACGACGAGGTTTCCGGGCTTCACCAGTGCGGCGCCGGCGCGGCCGGCAAAGGGCGCAGTCACGCGCGTGAAGCCGTAGTCGAGCTGGGCCTCCGCGATGTGCGCGCGCGCGGCCAGCAGGTCGGCTTCGGCCTGCTGGGCCTCCATGCGCCGGGTGTCGAGCTCGCCCTGAGAAATCGCACGCTCGCCGATCAGCTTTTCGCCGCGGTTCAGCTCTTCCTTTGCAAGCGCGAGGCGGGCCTCGGCGCGGGCGGCATCGGCGCGCGCCGCATCAAGGGCGGCGCGGTACTCACGGCTGTCGATCGTGAAGAGGAGCTGGCCCTTCTCCACGAGCCCGCCCTCCTGGTAGTGGATCTTGCTCAGGTGGCCGGCGACGCGCGGACGGATCTCGGCCGACTCGATCGCTTCGATGTGACCGCTGTACTCGTCCCACTGGTTCACGGACTTCTGCACGACCGGGGCGACGCTGACGTCGGGCGGCGGCATTTGCTGCTCGGCGTTCCCGCCGCAGGCCGCGAGCAGGATCAGGGCTGTGATGGTGGTGATTCGGCGCATGACTCAGGCTTCCTTCGCGACTTTCTTCGGCATCTGGCCCGCGCCCCACTGGCGCGCGAGCACTTCCATCAGGGCGACGAGGCGCGCCCGCGCGGGCCCCGGCATCGAGTACATCTGGAACAGCTCCTGCCACATCAGGCCTTCGGCCGCCAAATGAATGACTTGCAGGCGCAGGTCGCGTTCCGTCCATTGCTTGCGGCCAAGCCGCTCCCGCAGTTCCTGCCGGCAGGGATCCATCAGGGAGGGATCGAGTGTTGCCGCCGACAACATGCCGCAGAGGAAGCGCCGGTGTGACTCGTCCTGGGCGGTCAGCGTGCGGATGAACCCAAGCAGACGCGCGGTCTCCGGGTCGCAGTCGGCGGGCGTCAGCGCCGCTTCGGCGTCGTCCCACTGCCGGAAATCGGCCTCGAGCAGGCTTCGGAGGAGGTCCTCCTTCGTCGGATAGTGGTAGGTGATGCCGCCCCGGGTGATGCCGCTTTCCCTGACGAGCTCGTCGAAGGTCAGCGCGCCCGCGCCGTCGCGCTCGACGATCTGCCGGGCGGCGGAGAGGATTCTTTCCTTCGCGATTGGGGGGCGCGCCATTTTTTAACTATACAGAACGTTCTGTACAGTGCGCAAATCCCGCTTTGCGAGGGGTCAGATCCAGCCGCGGCGGCGGAAATAGACGTAGGGAATGACCGCCGAGACCACCATCAGGAGCAGCGCGAGCGCGTAGCCGTAATGGCTGTCGAGACCCGGCATGAAATTGAAGTTCATGCCGTAAATGCTTGCGATCAGCGTCGGCGGCAGGAGCATCGTGGCAGCCACCGAGAAGATCTTGATGATGTTGCTTTGCTCGATGTTGATGAGGCCGAGCGTTGCCTGGAGCATGAAGCTCGACTTGTTGGCGAGAAAGGACGCGTGATCCGAGAGTGCGAGCACGTCGCGCGACATGCTTCGATAGCGCGCTCCCAGTTCCCTCGGGAGCTGCACTGTCTGGGACTGCTGGATGAAGGTCAGCTGGCGGGCAAGCGTAACGAGGCTCTCGCGCGCCTTGCTGGTGAGGTCGCCGTCGCGGCCGATCCGCTCCATGACGACCCGGAGGTCACGGGTGCGCGGAGCGGTCTTCGTCGTCGGCGCGGCGAACACGTTTGCCGACAGCTCATCGAGACCGATGCCGACCCGCTCGAGCACGTCGGCCGTGCGCTCGATGACCGCTTCGAGCAGCCCCGCGAGGATGCCGGGCGCATTCGTCGCGGCCGAAGGGTGCCGTTCCGAATACGCGACGAAGCGCCGGAACGGCAGGGGATCGACGTAGCGATTCGTGATCAGGCGGTTGTGGGAGAGGATGAACGTGATCGCGGCGGATTCCGGGCGGTCCGTGTCGATCTTGGTGACGACCGTCGCCGTCATGTAGAGCGTGCCGTTCTCCTCGTAGAGGCGGCTGCTCGTCTCGATCTCGCGCATCTCCTCCCGCGACGGCACGTCGATCGCGAGCAGGCGCTCGACCGCGCGCTCCTCGGCGAGCGTCGGCTCGAGGAGGTCCACCCAGACGCATTTCTCCGGAATGTCCGCCGGCGGCGGATCGAGGCGATCGAGTCCCTGGCTGCCCGGTACGAAGCAGTTCAGCACGCGGGCGTGTCAGTTCAGTCGCCGTGTTCGCGGGCCGCCAGGTCGTTCACGACCTGGAACAGCTGGTCGACGCCGCCGGCCATTTCGGCGTCGGTCAGGTACTTGCCGTGCACCACGAACATCGGCGTGTGGTCGAGCAAATAGCGGCGCGAGAGGTTCTCCGCCTGGCGCAGCTTGTTCTCGGCCGAGAACGTGCGGTAATGCTTTGCGAAGTCCTCGGCGGATACGCCTTTTGCCAGGAGGAATTCGCGAGCAGCCTTCTCGGTCGCCGCCTTGTCGACTTGGCCGCCGCGGATGACGGTCAGCGGGCGGCCCTTCGCGTGGATCTCGCGATAGACCTCGGTGTGCAGCGTGTCGATCAGGCCGAGCGACTCGATGGTGAAGTAGAGCCGCGCATCCTCACGGGTAACTTCGTTCCAGATGACGGGCGTGCGCTTGAGCGTGATCCATGCGGGCTTCGCGCGCTCCCAGGCCTGGAGGCGCGGCTCGAGCGAATAGCAATGGCCGCAGCCGTACCAGAAACCCTCGACGACTTCGACGCTGCCGGGCGGAGTGCTGACGGGCTGCGCGACCGGGTAGGCGATGAAATTCTCGCCTGCCTTCCATCGTGGCAGGTCGCCCGACGGCGGAGCCGGCGTCGAAGCCGCGATCGCCGACGCGATCGGGCTCGTCGCGCTGGTTGCCTCGTCGACGGTTTCACCGTCGCTGCTTCGAGCTGCCGGTTTCGCGTCGGCCGGGGCCGGCGCCGTCTCGGCGACGGTCGCAGCGGGTGCTTCCGCCGGTTCATTCGCGGCAGGCGGCGCGTCCTTGCCGCAAGCCGCGCAGGCGAGCGTGGCCGCGAGAATCCAGATTTTGAACTTGTTCATCGCAATCCCTGTGTATATGACGCGAGCGCACGCATCTCTTCGTCGGTCAGGCGGGAGGCAACGACCTGCATGATGTCGTTGCCGGCCGTGGTGCGCCTGCCGTCCGCAAAGGCCTTGAGCTGGCCGTACGCGTAGACCGCGTGCTGGGCGCGAAGTGCCGGATATCTTGCGGGGCCGTTGCCCCGGCCCTGTGGACCGTGGCAGGCGATACAGGCCGGGATTCCGCGGTGCCTGTCGCCCCCGCGATAGAGCTTTTCGCCGGCTTTCCAGTTCGAAGGGTCGGCCTCCAGCCCCTGCGGCGTCTGCTGCGAGTAGTGCGCGCCGAGGTCCTTCATGTCGCTTTCCGTGAGAGCCACGGCCATCGGCGTCATGAGCGGGTTCGAGCGCTTGCCCTGCTGGAACTGCTGCAGTTGCGAAACGATGTAGGCCTCCGACTGTCCGGCCAGGTTCGGCCATTCCGGGTTGATGCTCGAGCCCGTCATGCCGTGACAGGCGCCGCAGACCGCGGCCTTCTGTGCGCCGAGCGCGGCATCGCCGCCGGATGCGGAGCCCGCGACGGTCGAGATGGCCAGGACGCATCCGAACCAGGCTTTCTTCATGCCAGAATTATATATGTCCCGTTATTCCAGGGTCCGATTCCTGAAAAGCGCCGCCTCCCCGGCGGGCTTCGGCGACGACTCCGGCTTCGAGGTCGCGATCTCGGGCCGCTCGAACAGCGGGAAATCGAGCGCGCTGAACGCGATCGTCCGTCGCAACGACCTGGCCAGGACGAGCCGCACGCCGGGTCGCACGCAGTTCGTGAACCTGTTCGAACTGGAGCCCGGGCGAAGGCTGGCGGACCTGCCCGGTTACGGATATGCGCGCGTGCCTCCCGCCGTCAGGGCCGAGTGGGCACGGCTCATGGACCGCTATTTTGCGGAGAGACAATCACTCGCCGGGCTTTTCATCGTCGTCGACGTGCGCCGCGGGATCGGCGAGAGCGACGAGGCGATGCTTGCGTACGCCGCTTCGAGGGGTGTTCCCTCGCATGTGCTCCTCACCAAGGCCGACAAGCTCGGCCGGAACGAGGCGAGGCAGGCGCTGGCAACGGCAAGGAAGGCGCTCGGTGCGCGCGCGGGAGTCCAGCTTTTCTCGGCGCAGTCGGGCGAAGGAATTGACACGGCGCAGGGCGCGCTCGAGGCGATGCTGGGGGGACGCGTAAAAATGCCCGGCGATCCGTAAAGACCGCCGGGCCGATACCCGGCTTGGGGATGCAATCCGGGCGACCCGCTCAGGGAGGGAAGCGGGGAGCGTCTCACGGCGCTCGTGGACTTAGATGAGGCTGATTAAGACAAGTTCCAAGCGGGCCACAGGACTGATTTCGCAGGCCTTTTAGTGCGCGTCGTCCCAGTTCGAGCCGGTGCCGGTGTCGACCTTCAGCGCGACCGCGAGTTCGGCGGCGCCGCACATGAGCTCCACGACTTTCTTCCGCACTTTTTCCGTCGCAGATTCAGCGACTTCGAGCACCAGCTCGTCGTGAACCTGTAGGACGAGGTGAGCGGGCGCCGCGGATTCCTGCAGCCAGGCCTGCACGCGGATCATCGCGCGCTTGATGATGTCTGCCGCCGTGCCCTGCATCGGCGCGTTGATCGCGCTTCGTTCCGCGTACTGCTGGAGATTGCGGTCGCGCGAGCGGATGTCCGGCAGGTAGAGGCGGCGCCCGAACACCGTTTCCACGTAGCCGCGCGTGCGGGCATCAGCCCGCGTTCGGTCCATGTACTCGCGCACGCCGGGATAGCGGCCGAAGTACCGGCCGACGTAGTCCTGCGCGGCGTGGCGCTCGATGCCGAGCTGGCGCGCGAGCCCGAATGCCGACATGCCGTAAATCAGCCCGAAGTTGATCGCCTTTGCCGCGCGGCGCTGGTCGTTCGTGACCCTGTCCGGCTCGACGCCGAAGACCTCGGCAGCCGTCGCGCGGTGGATGTCGCCTTCCTCCGCGAATGCGCGGCGCAGGCTCTCGTCGCCCGAGAGGTGAGCCATGATGCGCAGCTCGATCTGCGAATAGTCCGCGGCGAGGAGCACGTGACCCCTGGGAGCGACGAAGGCCTGGCGTATGCGCCGGCCTTCCGCGGTGCGGATCGGGATGTTCTGGAGATTGGGATCGCTGGACGACAGGCGGCCCGTCACCGCGACCGCCTGGTGATACGACGTGTGAACTCGCCCGGTCTTCGGGTCGATCTGCTCGGGGAGCTTCTCGGTGTAGGTGGAGCGGAGCTTCGCGAGGCCGCGGTATTCCAGGATGATGCGCGGAAGCAGGTACTTCTCCGAGAGCTCCTCGAGCACTTCCTCGGCCGTCGAGGGCTGTCCCGTGCGCGTTTTCTGCCGCACGGGCAGGCCCTGCTTCGTGAACAGGATTTCCTGCAGCTGCCTGGGCGAGTCGAGGTTGAACGGCTGGCCGGCCGACTTGTGCGCGTCGGCCTCGAGCTCGGCGAGGCGCTTCGCGATCTCGCCGCTCTGATTCCTCAGGAGCTCCCGGTCGACCAGCACGCCGTGGTGCTCCATCTCGAGCAGCACGGGCACGAGCGGCTGCTCGATCTGCTCGTAGATCCCGAGCAGCATTGGCTCCTTTTCGAGCGCGGCATGAAGGACACGGTGCAGTTGCAGCGTGACGTCCGCGTCCTCGGCCGCATACGTCGAGGCCTGCTCGACGGGAACCTGGTTGAACGGGATCTGCTTCGCGCCCTTGCCGGCGACGTCCTCGTACTTGATCGTGTCGATGCCGAGGTAGAGCTTCGCGCAGGAGTCCATGTCGTGGCGCGTCGCGGTCGAGTTCAGCACGTAGGATTCGAGCATCGAGTCATGGCGCATGCCGGCGAGCGAAATGCCGCAGCCCTTGAGCACGTGGGCGTCGTACTTGAGGTGATGGCCGACCTTTGGCCGCTTTTCGTTCTCGAGCAGCGGCTTCAGCCTTGCGAGCGTCTTCTTCCGGTCGAGCTGGTCCGGCGCGCCCGGATAGTCGTGCGCGAGCGGCAGGTATGCGGCCTTGCCGGGATCGATGCAGAAGGAGAGTCCGACGATCTCGGCTTCCATGTAGTTGAGGCTGGTCGTTTCGGAGTCGAAGGCGAAGAGTTCGGCTGTTTCGAGCGCAATCAACCAGGATGCAAGCTGCTGTTCCGTGGTAATCGTTTCGTACTGGCGCGCAGGCACCGGCGGCCGGGACTCCGGCTCGCTCGCTCCGCCGGAACTTAGTCGCTCGCTCGCCGGGTCCCGGCCACTTGGTGCCCCTGCGGCGGATCCGGACAGCTGGCGCAAGAGCGAATTCATCTCCAGGCGCTTGTAGAGCGCGGACAGCGCTTCGACGTCGGGCGGCTTGCGCACGAGCTCGGCGGGAGCGAGCGGGAGCTCGAGGTCGCGCCGGATCGTCGCGAGCTTTCGCGACAGTTCGAGCGCAGCGAGGTTTTCGCGCAGGCTCTCGCCGACCTTGCCTGCGATCTCGGTCGCGTGCGTGACGACGCCCTCGGCGCTGCCGTATTCGTTCAGCCACTTTGCCGCTGTTTTCGGGCCGACCTTGGGCACGCCCGGGATGTTGTCCGAGCTGTCGCCGACGAGGGCGAGGTAGTCGACGATCTGCTCAGGGCTAACGTCGAACTTGGCCTTCACGCCCGCGCGGTCGAGCCTCGTGTCGAACATCGTGTTGACGCAGGTGATGCGGTCGTTGACGAGCTGGGCCATGTCCTTGTCGCCCGTCGAAATGACGACCTCGAGGCCCGCGGCGGCCGCGCGCTCGGCGAGCGTGCCGATGACGTCGTCGGCCTCGACGCCTTCGATGCGCAGCATCGGCAGGCCGAGCGCGGGAATGGCCTCAAGGAGAGGTGCGATTTGCAAGCGAAGGTCATCCGGCATTGGCGGACGATGGGCTTTGTATTCTTCGAACAAATCGTCGCGGAAAGTGCGACCAGGCGCATCCATGACGACAGCAATAAGTTCCGGATCCTCTTCCTTGAGGAGCTTGTTAAGCATATTCAAGACAACGAGGACAGCCCCGGTAGGTTCACCTCGCGACGTTGTAAGTGCATGCGTTTGCATCGCGAAGAACGCGCGATACAGGTAGGACGAGCCGTCCACCAGCCAGAGCTTGCCCGTCTTGCCCATGGGAATCAGCGACCCTGCGGCGGGGTGGCCTTCTTTTCCTCGTCCTTGTCCTTGTCGGCGTCGGATTGCGTGCGGATCTCGACCGGCGTCTCGACGCTCTCGTCGGGCAGGTAGAGGGAACCCGTCTGGCCGCAGGCGGCGATCGTCGCGACAAGTACCAGCACGAGGGACGCGCGCATCATCGAAGTATAGGGCAGCCTAGCGCGGCTGGCGTTCGATGACGGCGATCGTGAGTCGCGAGACGCAGACGAGCCGCTTGCTATCGTCGGTGATCTCGATGTTCCAGACCTGGCTGCGACGGCCGAGGTGAATCGGCTTTGCGCGCCCGGTCACGTGGCCGCCGGTCGCGGGCCGCAGGTGATTCGCATTGATTTCCTGGCCGACGATCTGGAATCGCGCGCGATCGATGCACATCGTGCCGCCGACGCTGCCGAGTGTTTCCGCCAGCGCGACCGAGGCGCCGCCGTGCAGGATGCGATCCGGCTGCATGGTGCGATGATCCACGGGCATCTTCGCCTCGATGTAGTCCGGCCCGATGTCCACGATCTCGACGCCGAGATGCTCGCCCATCGTGTCGTGCTGGAACTTGCGCACTTCGTCGAGCGTGAATTGACGGAACCAGATACTCATGGCTGCCTTTCCTGCTTTCGGTTAGTGTACCCGCCGCGTGGCTGATCAACATGCCGTACCCGCCGTCCCCCGGCCGACCGTATCGGTCGCGGGCACCACCGCGCTGTTTCCGGTGCGGCGCATTTTCTGCGTCGGACGGAATTACCCGGAGCATGCGCGCGAGATGGGAGCGTCAAGCCTGCGCGCGCCGCCGTTCTTTTTTTCGAAGCCCGCCGACGCGGTCGTGGCCAATGGAAGCGCCGTGCCGTTTCCGCCACGCACGTCGGACCTGCATCACGAGGTCGAGCTCGTCGTCGCGCTCGGCGCGGGCCGCGAGATTTTCGGCTATGCGGTCGGAAACGACCTTACCCGGCGCGATGTGCAGGCGGAAGTGAAGAAGACGGGCAAGCCCTGGGACACGGCCAAGGGCTTCGATCACTCCGCGCCCATCACGCCGATCGCGCCTGCAGCAAGCATCGGCCATCCCGCGCGCGGCCGCATCTGGCTCGAGGTGAATGGCGACCTGCGCCAGGACGGGGACATCGCCGACATGATCTGGGGCGTGCCCGAGGTCATCGCGGAGCTCTCCACCTGGTTCGAGCTGATGCCCGGCGACCTCGTCTTCACGGGGACGCCCGCCGGCGTCGGCCGCCTGAATCCGGGCGACCGCGTGCGCGGCGGCGTGGACGGCGTCGGGCTCCTCGAGCACACCATCGCGCCGCGGTGAAGCTCTTTTCCTACTGGCGGAGCTCGGCATCCTGGCGCGTTCGCATCGCGCTCTCCTGGAAGGGAATACCGCACGGCACGGTCCCGGTGCACCTCGTGCGCGACGGTGGCCAGCAACACAGCGAGTCCTATCACGAGACGAACCCGCAGGAGCTCGTGCCGGCGCTCGCCGACGACGATCGCGTCTTCGGCCAGTCGCTCGCGATCATCGAGTACCTTGAGGAGACCCATCCGGATCCGCCGTTGTTGCCGCAGGATTTCGCGGGCCGCGCGATCGTGCGGCAGATGGCGCTCGGCGTCGCCTGCGACATCCACCCCTTGCAGAACCTGCGCGTGCTGGATTACCTGCGCGGGACGCTCGCGCAGCCGGACGGGCCGGTAGCGGAGTGGGTGCGGCACTGGATCGGCCAGGGCTTCCGCTCGCTGGAGGAGCTCGCGCGGCGCCACGGCGACGGCGCCAATTACTCATATTCAGACAGAGTCACGCTGGCGGATGTCTGCCTGGTTCCGCAGATGTATAACGCGAGGCGGTATCATCTGGACCTCAGGCCCTATCCCGCGTTGGTCGCCATCGACGCGCACCTGGTGACGCTGCCGGCCTTCGCGACGACGCGGCCCGAGGCGCAACCGGACGCCGAATGAGCGACAAGCGCGAACAGAAACCTGCCGACCCGATGGCCGGGATCCACTGGGATCTCGACAAGTCCATCAGCTACAGCCAGTACCTGCAGCTCGACAAGGTGCTGGCGGCGCAGAAGCCGCTCTCCGGCCAGCACGACGAGATGCTCTTCATCGTCATCCACCAGGCGAGCGAGTTGTGGATCAAGCTCTGCCTGCACGAACTCGCGGCGACCCGCGCGCAGATCCGGGCCGACGACCTCGAGCCCGCGTTCAAGATGCTCTCGCGCGTCGCGCGCGCGCAGGCGCAGCTCATCCAGTCCTGGGACGTACTGAGCACGATGACGCCTGCGGACTACACGAAGTTCCGCGATTCGCTCGGCCAGAGCTCGGGCTTCCAGTCCTGGCAGTACCGGCTGCTCGAATTCATGCTCGGCAACAAGGAATTGCGGCTCATCGAAGTGCACGCGAAGGACAAGGCCGCGCACGCGCTGCTCAAGCAGGAGCTCGCGACGCCCTCGCTCTATGACGAGGCGCTCAGGATGCTCGCGCGCCGCGGGTTCGACATACCGAAGGAATGTATCGAGCGGGACTGGACCCAGCCCTACGTCGCGAATGCGGCGGTCGAGGCCGCCTGGCTTACCGTGTATCGTGACTCGACGGCTCACTGGGACCTCTACGAGCTCGCCGAGAAGCTGGTCGATCTCGAGTACCGGTTCCAGCAGTGGCGTTTCGCACACCTGAAAACGGTGGAGCGAATCATTGGGTTCAAGCGAGGCACGGGCGGCTCGAGCGGAGTCGGCTACCTCGAGCACGTCTTGAGGCGCGGTTTCTTCCCGGAGCTGATCAGCCTCCGCACGTCTATTTAGAGCGCGGTTCCTCGAAGAGCCGGTCGTCCCAACGGACTGGCTCGACGCTCACGACTTTCACTTTCGCGAAATCCGCGTGCGCAGGATTGAGCAGGACGTTGCACTCGACGCTGAAGACGACGCTCGGCACGCGGAGGATCGCGGAGTCGCCGGTTGCCAGCCAGGCGTCGCCTGCCGCGCGGCTCGCGATCATGTCGGGATCGTTCCAGCCGGCAACCGCTTCCGGTTCGATGGAGAGGGCCTTCAGCGCGTTGGGCGCCTCGTAGGTCACGCCGACCTGGTGCTTCGGCATGCGGCCATTCGTGTGCACGAGCTTTTCCAGCATGGCGCCGGTCAGGGTTTCGCAGGCATAGATGACGGCGCGCCCCGGTGAGTTCCAGCGGCCGCCGTGGAGGCGGGCGCCTTCGCCGCTCTCGGGCGAGTGGCGCGAGTCGGCGATGCGATAGAACCGCATCGCCTAGATCAGACGGGCAATCCGTAGAGCGCGCGCATGACGACATCCTCGACCTGGCGTGCGCCGAGCTCGGTGAGCGCGGCTTCAATCGGCTTCTTGCGGCCGAGCTCGGGATGCGGTGTCCCGAGGAATCGCTTCGCTTCGTCTTCATCGTCCCAAAGGAGTTCGGCGAGCGCGATGACGCGTGCGAGGCGCTCGGTCTTCTCGCTTTCGACGAGCTTCAGGCGATGGCGGCGCTTGTAAGTCGCGGCAGGGACGACGCGATGCATGAGCTTCGAGCGGGCAGGGCCCTCGACGCCGGCGCGCTCGACGACGCGCTCGAGGCTTTGTTTCGGGAGACCCGATTCGACGGCTTCGGCGATGTCGGCGACAGAGCGGACGTTCGGGCGCAGGCCCAAAATGCGGGCGACGCGATCGGCGGGAATGGACATGGTTTCGTAGCCTCCGGTGTCCATTATTGGCTCATATGAGCCAAGTAGCAAGCTCATCTGGTTAACTCCTAATCCTTTGCTTTGTAGGTGCTATCTGATACGATACTGTACAGAAATACAGGCTCAAGAGGTGAGCTATGGAAGGGAAGTTTTCGTCGATCTCTACGCCCGATCTCATGGACCAGATCACGACCCTCGCAGGCCACCTGAATGCAGCGAACGGGCGGTTCTTGGCGCTAATCGCCGAACTCGATCGGCGCCGCGGGTGGGCGGAGTGGGGCGTGAAGTCCTGTGCACACTGGCTCAACTGGAAGTGCGGGATCGACCTCGGAGCCGCACGCGAGCGGATTCGCGTCGCGCATGCCGTCGAGAAGTTGCCGCGGATCGCCGCAGCCATGGCGGAAGGGCGGTTGAGCTATGCCAAGGTCCGTGCCATGACCCGAGTCGCTGATTCATCGAACGAGGATTACCTTCTCAACATTGCGCTCTGTGGCACGGCAAGTCATGTCGAGCAGGTGGTGCGGGGATACCGCCGGGCTTTGGACGCCGCGGAGTTGACGCGCGAGGCGATCCAGCAGCGCGACCAGTCGCTTTGGTTCCACACCGAGCCGGACGGATCACTGGTCATCCGCGGACGGCTACCAGCGGAGGTGGGTGCGCTCTTCATCAAGGCATTGCAGGCCGCCGAAGACAGCCTACCGATCCCGAAAAGCGTTTCCGCGGAAACGTCTTTTGACACCGTGTCAACCGATGACCTGCACCGGTCGCGCAAGCGGCGGGTCGAGGCGCTTGCCACGATCGCCGAGAGCTTTCTGGCAAGCGGCCCTCACGAACTCGCCGGCGGCGACCGCCAGCAGATCGTCGTGCATGTCGATGCCGAGACGCTGAAGCACAGCCATGCCGGCCGTTGCGAGCTGGAACACGGCCCCTCGATTGCCGCGGAAACCGCGAGAAGGCTTGCCTGCGATGCCTCGCTCATCGCAATGATCGAAAACGAGAAGGTGGAGCCTCTCAATGTCGGCCGCAGGACTCGCACTATTCCGCCGGGCATTCGCAGGGCGCTGAATGCCAGGGACAAGGGTTGTCGCTTCCCCGGCTGTTCTTTCAAGCGCTACGTCGACGGACATCACGTCAAGCATTGGGCCCATGGAGGCGAGACGAAGCTCTCAAACCTCGTCACGTTGTGCCGCTTCCATCATCGGCTGGTGCATGAGGGGCAGGTTTCAATCGAGACACTCAACGATGGCGCGTTCCGATTCGTTCGTCCGAACGGGCAGACTTGCGAGAGCCCGGCGCCGCACGCGACCGAGTGGTCGCGCCTTGTCGCGATCAACGAGGCAGAGAGAATCCGCATCACGCCAGCCACCGCCGTCACTCGCTGGATGGGCGAAGCGCTCGATCAGGATTTCGCGATCAGTACACTGTTGAATCGGCGCCAGAAAAACGTTTCCGCGGAAACGTTTTTGTGAGCATCTAGGGAACCTCTGCACAGGCGAAGGCAGGTGCAGTGGCTGAATAGAAAATGGCGGCGTTAATCATGGGAATGTGCGAAATATCGGCAATCGGGCCCGATCCGTCGATCCATTTGGATCG
>Ga0187892_10000730_pt1 | contig 82911 bp, 58 predicted proteins | sample MA1701073metaG_FD_139345 | JGI IMG/M metagenome (GOLD analysis project Ga0187892, IMG submission 139345) | Bio-ooze microbial communities from a basaltic lava cave in the Kipuka Kanohina Cave System on the Island of Hawaii, USA - MA170107-3 metaG ... | reverse complement strand
GGTGCGCGGTGTCAGGCACGGGGTGCCTGACCTACGCGGAATGCCGACGACATTCCAGCATTCAGCCCGGCGTTGCGGCATCGCCGCTACGCTGGGTCAATGCACAAGCAAACGCCTTGTCTATGCTGAAAGCGTTGCAGCAACCTAGCCGAGGGATCGTGGCGGTGCTGTGTGCGTGGCGCCGCGCGCGAGAACTTCAGCGCCGGAGTGGCGCTTGTTGAATCGGGCCTTTTATCGGGCGCGGACCGCTGGGTGAAGCGCGCATCCCCCGGCTTGCGCCTCGCGTTGGTGTGAGAGCGTTATACATGCTGGCCCAGGCCGGCCTCACGCTGCCCACTCCCCCGGCGCGGGCGAGGGGTTTGCTAACTGCCGACGGGGTCGTAACTTCTGGCCATTTGGCGAACCGGTTTTCTGGGTGCCGCCGGAGCGGCCGCCCACACGAAGACCACTGTTGATGCGAACTTGGGGGTGATGGTACGCTATGGCGCTTTTTTCGGAACTAACCCGGCTGCAAATAGTTGCGCCTATTGCCCAAGGATGGAAATGGTCATGGGATCGCTGGTGAGCTTGATTTGGTCTCGATTGATGGTGTTGGCCGCCGCGTGCGCGACCTGTGCGGTGCTAATTTCAACCGCATCCGCGCAAAATCCGCCGCACGAGTCGGGTGAAGCTCAGTGGATTTGGGCGGCGGGAGCGACACCGGGCCAAGTCGAGCGCGGAGCGTGCTTCTTTCGCAAGTCGCTCCGGCTGGGCGCGATTGAAAGCGCGCAGGTCGAAATCACTTGCGACGATCGCTATGAGCTGTTCGTCAACGGGCGGATGGTCGGCCAGGGGGCCGATTGGAAGAGTCTGGCGCAATACGACATTGCGGCGCTACTGACCAAGGGAAGGAACTGCATCGCGGTCCGCGCCGAGAATACGGAATCGGGCGCCGCCGGCCTGGTGGCACGCGTCACGATCAAGGGGCAGGGCGATACCGACGTCTCGTACTCGACCGATTCCACCTGGAAGGCATCGCGCGAAGAATCGCCGCGCTGGCAGAGCGTGGCCTTTGACGATTCGCAGTGGCAGGCGGCACGGAGCCTGGGCGAACTAGGCCGCACGCCGCCCTGGAACAGCGGAGTGAGTGCCGCGGCGGGCGCCAGCACCAGCCGCTTTACGATCTCGCCCGAGTTTCGCGTGGAGCGCGTCGTCTCGCACGAGCAGAGCGGCTCGGTCGTGGCGATGGCGTTCAACGAGCGCGGCGAGATCATCGCCTCGCGCGAGTCGGGCCCGTTGGTGCTCGTTCGCGGGGCGGGCCATGGCGATCGCGCGGTCGAGGTTCGGCCGCTCGGCGATCAGGTGCGGAACTGCCAAGGAATCCTCAGCTTGAACGGCCAGATCTACGCGGTGGGCGAAGGGGCCGACGGAGCCGCCTTTTACCGGCTGGTGGACGACGATCGCGACGGCGAGTTCGAGGAGATCAAGACGCTGGTGAAGTTCAAAGGGGGCATGGGCGAGCACGGCCCGCACGCGCCGATCCTGGGCCCCGACGGCTTCATCTACCTGATCGTCGGCAATCATGCGAGCGCCGACGTGAATTTTGATCCCCAAAGCCCCCACCGAAACTACTACGAAGGCGACCTGCTCCAGCCGCGGTACGAGGACGCCGGCGGGCATGCGGTGGGGATCAAGGCGCCGGGCGGCACCGTGATCCGCACCGACCACGAAGGGAGTTTTGTCGAGCTGTTCGCCGGCGGCTTCCGCAATGCCTATGACATCGCCTTCAACCGGCAAGGAGACCTGTTCACCTACGACTCGGACATGGAGTGGGACGTGGGGCTCCCCTGGTACCGGCCGACGCGGATCAACCACGTCGTCGCGGGCGCCGAGTTCGGTTGGCGCAGCGGCTGGGCCAAATGGCCAGGCTATTTTGTCGACAGCCTGGGTACGACGCTTGATATCGGCCGTGGCTCTCCCACGGGTGTGGAGTTCTACAACCATTACATGTTCCCGGTGCGATATCACAACGTGCTGTTTGCCTGTGACTGGTCGCTGGGGCGCATCCTGGCGATTCGGCTCAAGCCGCAGGGCGGCTCGTACGAGGCACGCAGCGAGGTCTTCTTGCAGGGGCGGCCGCTGGCGGTGACCGATCTCGCGGTCGGGCCGGACGGCTGGCTGTATTTTTCGACCGGGGGCCGCGGGACCGAGGGGGGGATCTACCGAATCGTGTGGACCGGCAACGTTCCCCCGCAGCCGAGTGAGCGCGGAGTGATGGAGGCGGTTCGCCAGCCGCAGCTTCACAGCGCCTGGGGGCGGAACCGCGTGGCGCGGATCAAGCAGCAACTCGGTGATCGCTGGGACGAGGCCGTCCGCGAAGTGGCCACCGATGCCCAGCACGCCGCCGACGATCGGATGCGAGCCCTGGACCTGATGCAGCTCGTGGGGCCCTTTCCCACGGCCGAGCTGCTCGTGGAGCTGTCGCGCGACGTGGACGCGGCCGTGCGTGCCAAGGCCGTCTACCTGATGGGTATTCACTTCGATGAGCCAACGACCGAGCGTCTCGAGGAGCTGCTCGACGATGCCGACGCGACGGTCCGCCGACATGCCTGCGAGTCGTTCGTTCGCCGTGGGGCCGAGGGCCCTGCCGAGAAGCTCGCGGCGATGCTCGACGATGCGGATCATCACGTTGCTTGGGCCGCGAAGCTGGCGCTCTCGCGGCTGCCGACCAGCGCCTGGCAAGCCGCGGTGCTGGAGACCGACAGCCCTCGCGCGTTCTCCCTGGGCGCAACGGAGCTGATGGCCATTGACGCGCAGCGGTCCACGATCGATCCGATCCTCAGTCGCTGCGGTCAGATCATGAAAGGGGATGTCTCCGACGACGACTACGTGCGGTTGCTGCGCGTCGTTCAATTGGCGTTGTACCACGGCAAGATCACCGGCGAGGAGATGCCCGAATTGCGGCATCAACTGGCCGAGGATTATCCGTCGCTCGAGCCGCGGATGAACCGCGAGCTGGTGCGGATCTTGGTGTATCTGCAAGATCCGTCGATCGCGCCGCGCCTGCTCTCGGAACTGGCAAATAGCAACATGCCCATCGAAGAGCGGTTGCATGCCGCGTGCTACGCGCGGTTTCTCCAGGCAGGATGGCCACCCGAGGGGAAGCTGTCCGTCCTGAAGTTCCTGGAAGATGCGCGGCAGCTTCCCGGCGGGCACAGCTTTGTCGGGTATTTGGACAACATCTCACGCGACTTCGTGGCGACGCTCGACGAATCGCGGCAGAACGAGCTGATTGGCCGCGCTCGAGAGATGCCCGCGGCCGCGCTGTCGGCCTTGGCCACGCTGCCCGAGCGGCCGGACGGAGCGGTTTTGGCGGAGCTGGAACAGTTGGACGTCGATCTGCAGGGCCAATCGAGCGAAGCCGCAAAGCGGCTGCGGACCGGCATCGTGGCCGTGTTTGGGCGCAGCCTCGACCCACGTGCGATGGCCTATCTGCGCGACGCATTCGAGCGAGAGCCAGACCGCCGTGCCGAGTTGGCGATGGGTCTGGCCCAGGACCCCAGTGAGGAAAACTGGCCATACCTGGTCCGCGCCTTGCCGATCGTGGAAGGGGCCGCGGCGCAAGAGGTGCTGATGAAGCTGGCCGACGCGGACCTGACGCCCGATCAACCCGAGCCGCTGCGGCAGGTCATTCTGTGCGGGTTGAAGCTGGGAGCCAACGGCGGCCACTACGCCGCGACGCTGTTGGAGAAATGGACCGGCGAGCAGTTGTCCAAGGACGATGACGCGTGGGACGTCGCGCTGCGGTCGTGGCAAGATTGGTTTGCCGAGTCGTTTCCGGATGAGCCGGCGGCGACGCTTCCGGTCGAGGCGGAAGGCACGCGCTGGTCTCGCGACGAGCTGTTGGCATTCCTGGCGAGCGACGCCGGTTCCGCCGGCGATCACCGGCGCGGGGAGCTCGTTTTCGAGAAGGCACAGTGCGTCAAATGCCACCGCTACGGCGACCACGGCGAGGGAATAGGCCCCGATCTGTCGGCGGTAAGCCAGCGATTTCAGAAAAAGGAAATCATCGAGGCGGTCCTGTTTCCGTCGCAGATCATCTCGGACCAATACGCGAGCAAGTCGGTCCTGACGGTCGACGGGCGGACCGTGACCGGGATCGTGGCCCCGTCGGGCGAAGACGCGATCGTGGTGCTACAGGCCAACGGCGAAAAGCTGCGGATCGCCAACGACGACGTGGAGGAGATCATGCCCAGCAAGGCGTCGTCGATGCCCGACGGCTTGTTCAATACGCTGTCGCTGGAAGAAATCGCGGATCTGTTCGCCTACATGGGCCGGCCGTTATTGAGCACGGCGGGGTCGGGAGGATCGGGGCGCGGGGAGTTGAAGTGAGGGCGCTGGCTGCTTGCCACGCCATGACCTTGCAACCTGGCGGCGTGGTATAATCGCACCATGGCCACCGAGTCATTTTCCAACACGCCGACCGCGATCCTGGCTCGACTGATTGTTCCCGAAGAGCCGTCACTCTCGCCGGACGCCGCCAGATCGCTGCTGAGATCTCGGTTTTCTGAGCATGACCGCCAGCGGATGCAAGAGCTATTGGCGAAGGCGAAAGATGCGACGCTAAGCGTCGAAGAGGCCCAAGAGGCCGAGGCGTACGATCATATCGGCCACTTGCTCGCCTTGCTCCAATCGAAGGCGCGTCTCTCGCTCAAGCGATCTGGACTCACTCCATAATCCGAGTCCATGGCCCATCCGCTGCGCACAGTCGTCCGCGAGCGAGCACACGCATGTTGCGAATACTGCCGGATGCCGGACGGTCTCTACGATACACCCTTTGCCGTTGATCACATCATTGCGCGCAAACATGGGGGCGCCGACGAACTCGACAACCTGGCCAGGGCCTATTTCCATTGCAATCTGAGGAAAGGACCAAACATCGCGGGCCGCGAGTCAACAACGCGGCAGCTTGTCACCATGTTCCATCCGCGCCAAGATCGTTGGAACGAACACTTCGTTTGGGATGGCCCGCATTTGCGTGGCCTGACAAACGTAGGCCGCGTCACGATCGATGTGCTGGCGATCAACGATCCTGAAATCATCTCCGTGCGAGCCTCGCTAATCGAGGAACATCGCTTCCCACCGCTCTTTCACTAGAAACGGTATTGCGATCAGCCGCGGCGCTTTTGGAATCGCCGGCTGGCTTCTTCCACGGACCTGCGTTCCTGCTTGGTGAGGCTGGCTTCGCCTTCGCGGTTTAACTTGTCGAGGATTTCGTCCACGCGAGCAATTGACTGGTAATCGTTGCGCGAACCAGCTTGCCGCGGCGGTGTCCTTCGAATGGCGGCTCCGTGACGCGGAGCCCCCTTAAAGCATCACGAGTGGCGTCGATGGGGACCGGCCCCTTTGACACGCCCGGCAACCGAGTTGAAAGCCACGGTGCCAAAGCCGGAGACGATGCGGCTCGGTCTGGAGCAAAGGTTGGCCATGTGGCCGATCATGGCATCGCTCTCGCGGTCTGGGCGCTCAATGGGCCCGCATTCTCCGTCTCGCCCCTCGTCACAGCCAATTGGATCCAACAGGGAGGAACACATGGCGATTCCACCAGGCTTCGAGCGTTGCCCGGATTGCGGCGAGTTCAACGGGACCACCGAGGCAAAGTACCTCAATTGGGACGAGGGGCATCCAGCATTGGCTCCGGAGCCGACAGCATCAATCACTGTCACGTGCCTCTGCAAGGGCGTCCCCTGCCGGAAATGCGGCAAGAACCTCGTCCATCGCTCGGGCACGAACGAGTACACCGAGGCGACCAACACCATTGGGCACTGGCCGTGGTTCGCGAGCATGATCCCCTGCCGTCAGTGCGCGATCATGGATGCAGCGACTTAGGCCAAACAGGCTTGATCGCCCACGCTCAAGTCCGAATCACTCGAGAGTTGTTTGCGGCGAGTGGTGAATGTCGAGCCGACAAAGCAATCACGGGCAGCAATTCCGCAACGGCGGTTGGAGGATGCGGTTAACGGACGGCCGTAGCTCATCTTAGCTTCGTTGAGCGGTGTGAGTGCAAATTCGCATTCGGAAACGTGCTGGACGGCCGCATCGACGTCCATAGTGTTGAACGTAACGAGGTGCGCTACAGCGGTTTTCAACTGCGTGGCAAGCTTTGGCGGCCAAGCAAGCCTCAGCCGCGGCGCTTTTGGAATCGCCGGCTGGCCTCCTCGAGCGTTTTGCGTTCTTGCTTGGTGAGGCTGGCTTCGCCCTCGCGGTTGATCTTGTCGAGGATTTCGTCCACGCGAGCGTCCAACGCTCGTTCGCCGGCGCTAGGGCGATGAATCTTCAGCTTCGGCCGCGACTGCAGCCAAGATCCGCCGGACGATAGGACTCGGCCCAGGTTCCATTTGAATCGGAAGTACAGGAACCCGAACGCCGCACCGGCCAGATGCGCCGCGTACGCCACGTTGCCCGCTTGCTGGGCCGTCATGCCAAACAAATCGACAAAGACCATTAGCACCCCCACCAACCAGGCCGGCACCGGCAGCACGAAGAACAAAAGAATGGTGCGGTGCGGAAAATTGAGCGCATAGAGAATGACCACCGCCGTCACGGCGCCCGAGGCGCCGATAATCGTGGCCGCGGCCGCGCCCTGCAACTGCACGACGACCGACCAGATGAAGCCAGCCACGACGATCGTCACCAGGTACAGCCGCAGGAATTCCTTGCGCCCGTACACGGCTTCAACGTCGCGTCCGAACATCCACAATACGAACATATTGCCCGCTATGTGGATGACACTCTTCAGATCGTGCAGAAAGCCGTAGGAGAGATATTGCCACCACAGCCAAGGTTGAAATAGCGTATCGGCATGGCAGGCCAGCTTCTCGGCCAACCAGCTCTGCGGACCATCGATGCCCCGAGGCGAGCCGATATAGTCCACGATGTAGACCGCTACCGTCACCAACACGAGGTTGGTGGCCATGCTGCGATCAGCGACCGGGCTGAATCCCTCGCGCGGCTCTTCCTGATAATAATCGCGGTCGTATATGCCCATGGTCGAGGTTTGCTCAGCGACGCTCAAGGGCTTCGCTGGCGTCCAGTTCCAACGATGTGCGATGCTCCACCGTCGGGTGGCATCTCCATTATGGGGTGGGGGCTACTGGCGAGGCACCGATCTGGTCCGCCGGGGTTGAGGGGTTGCGCTGGAATGTGGCGATCTCTTCGGCAAGCCTGGCGTTTTCAGCCAGCTTCTCCTGGATCGAGCGCTCGACGCGAGCCAGCTCCTCGCCGAGCGCTTCGCGATGCTTCGTCACCGCGTCGCGCTCGCGCCGCGCCAGCGCCAGGGCTTCTTCCAACCCAGCCTTCTCCTGCCGCCGAAACTCGATCTGCTTTTGCGAATCGGCCAGCGCCGCCTGCAAGGCGGCATTGTCGCGCTCGCCGGCCGCGATGGCGTCTTGGCGCACGGCCCTCCGGCGGTGCACCTCACGCAAGAGGACGCCGTAGTCGCGCAGCTTCCGCTCGTAGTATTTCTTGCCGTCGTCGCCGTCGCGGACACGCTCGGGTGGGTCGTCGGGCGCGGCGGCCTGGGCGTCGCGCAGGTATTCCGATCGCGAACGCTCGGGTAACCGCGCCGTGATGAACTCCTTCTGCTCGGGCGTCTCGTTCGGAAAGATGTCATGCGCGTCAGCGGGCATCACCTCGTGGAGCGCCCAGGGTCCACGGCTGGCAGCCAGGCGTTTCGACTCGTCAGGTGAAAGGGCCAAGGCCGGCTCCAGGTCGATACGCTTCCCCTCCGCGGCCTTCACACGGAACTCGCCAAGATAGCTGCCGCTCGGCGAATTCGCATCGGCCGGCTGTTCGAAGACTTGCAGGACGGTCGCCGCTTCGATCTTGTGCGGATCGGGCAGGTCGATCGTCACGCTGACGGCACCGGTCTGCGCATCGGGCTGCGCGGGCGAGCACTGGTACCAAACGCGGCCGCGGTTCACCAGCAGCGCGTGCAGCTCGCTCTGCAGTTGGCGAATTCCCTTGCCGGCCGGCGAGCCGTCGACAAGCTGGCGGTTTTGCTCGGTCAGCGAGTCGATCTGCGTCGTGGACCGGTTATACGCAGTCCGCCAAACGTCATGCACCTTGAGCGTCTTCAAGGCCAGATACGCAAAGCCAATCGTGGCGAGAGCGATGACTCCGACAAGGATCTTACTGGCAAGGCTCAACTGTTCGATACCTCAATGCAGATAAAGACTTGCGCACACTCGGCAACCTTGATAATAGACCGCTACCGGAGGGGTGTCAAGCTTTGACGCTCCGCATTCTGCACTCCGGATTCCGGTTGGCGTGGTTGAAGCGGTAGCGTGGCCGTGAGCAACGAGTCAGGCGGGCGAAACTATGGAGCGCTTCGCCCTGGGAAGCGCTTCGGCGCAACTAGGCCGGCGATGAGAACAAAGCACGTCAAGACAGGCAACCAGTCACCAAATCGCGCGTACAGACTAGAGCGATCATCGATTGGTACCGCGCCCACAAGCGTCGGCGCACGCAGAATCAGTCCCGGATCGATGTTGATGAGCCTCCCGCATGAGTCGATGAGGCCCGAGTATCCACACTCCACGTTGCGCACCAGCGCTCTCCGGCACTCGATTGCGCGGAATCGCGCGTGTGCGAGGATGTTGCGCTGCAGCGTAATCGAAAGGTCGGCGGATTCGCGCGACGCTACCACGAAAAAGTCCGGTGCCTCGCGTTGCCGCAGCAGTCGACGATATACGCTGGAAAAACACGTGTCGTAACAGATCGTGGCGGCGAACACGTTTGAACGGTGCCCGGACCAGTTCTTCAACGCAAAGCTGGGATAGCGCCACCCATGCGTGAGTTCACTGCTGGCGCGCGGGAAGAGGAGCGGTGCGGTCCAAGGCATGAATTCCTTCCAGGGCACAAGGCAAGTCTTGTCATAATAGCCCAAGTGAATTCCATTGCGGTCCATCACTACAACGGAGTTGTACTTGCTAAATCCGCTTCCATTCGATTGTGCGCGAATACAGCCGACAGCGCACGCTGTGCCGGCGGATTGTGCCAGCTTCCGCAGTTCATTCACATTCATGTCGGAGCCAAGTTCGACAACCGCCTCCGACCAGAGGAGCAAATCGGCTCGCCCAGCAAGCGCGCGGACGCGTGTTGTGTCGTCCGGCGACGTCAAACGAATCCGCGCGGTTGGCATCAGGCACACGGTCGCACCTGGTTGGCTCACCGGTTGTGACAATCGCCAAGCGCCGTACATGAGACTAGCGCCGAGGACAACGCCTGCAATCGCAAGCGGTGTCCAAGCTTTGTCGTGTTGGTGACCGTTGCGAGGGGAGGCCACGATTGCCACGGCATCGAAGATTGCTCCGTTAACCATGGCGACAACAAACGCGACGCCCCAAACGCCGGCGAGGTCTGCAATTTGCGCCAGCGGCAGAAAGTTTGCCTGTGTTGTGCCAAGCTGGAACCAGATGCAGCCCGTTTCATCGATGAGCGTCCAGGCATGACGCCGCAAGAACTCGAATGCCACCCATGTGATCGGCAAAGCGAACACCATCCGTCCGCCGCATTTGGGAACGAAACGCCGCGCAATCCAGAATCCGGCTAGCCATAGTAAGCTGTTCACAATGCCCATGATGAGCCACGATCGCGCGTGGCTGCCGGACATTCCGATGCCGCCGTAACTCGTGCGGATCCAATCAGCGGCGACCAGGTGAAAGACAAGCCCGGCGACCCACGCGCCTAGGTACAGCTCGAACGTGCCGCGGCGGCGCGAGACCGCGGCAGCCCAAGGCACCAAGGCCACCCAGGCAATCCACGTCATCTCGAATGGCGGAAAGCAGAGAGCCAATAGCACGGCAGCCACGAGCGGAAGCGCGGCGTCAACGGACGCGAAGCTCGAACAGTCGATGGCGGTTGTAGTCGATGAGGTGGACGTGTGGCGGTCTGTGCCGGCGTCGTGTGACGCCGTGGAATCAAAGCGAGAGACATTCGGCGCCGCATTCGTGCATTCGATTGAGCGAAGCATGCTGATGACGGCTCTCTCTCGATTTCGTCCGATCGAATGCAGTTACTCCGGTTGACCGAACGCTTCGCTGCTGTCGCGCGTGTGCAATGCGTGCCACACGCCGATGTCAACACTGTCGGTGATGAACCGTGCGGATCCGTCGCAGAAAAGTATATTCACTCCGCCCCGGTGCAAGCTACGCGCCGGGGCTTGCGCGTTGATTTCCGAATCGGGGGCGCTCAAGGCGCAGGCCATCCGCTCGTTGCGCAATTGCTCGATTCCCAGGTGCTGCGCGAGCGCCAGGCAGCCGATGAACTCGTCGGCCGAGTCGGCGGGTGGGTTCGGCCCGGTGGCGTCGCTGAGCTTTCCGTGCCGCGCCGTAATGCTCGCGCCCACCTGGCCCAAGGCCCACGCGCCGCGCGGGTCCATAGCGGCCAGCCCGGCGCGTATCTCGTCGATTACCACGGTGTTCGACACGCCGTCCTTGATTTCGGCGAACCTGAAGGAGCGGTTCACGCCCGCGACTCCGCTCCCCCAAACCGAATCATTTTTCGTGAGCAGATCCCCTCCGCCGGCGATAAACCCCATGATGCAGGGCCCGTCGGGCGTCATGGTGCCCTCGACGCAATCGGCGTCGGGGCCGGCATTGACGGCGTAATTGCCGCGCGCATACTCGTTCCCGCCGATTCCTGCCACCAGCCCGCGCTGGTAGTGGTTTTGCTCATTGTGCAGGTCACTGGGGCACTTGAGCACCGCCAGTTGCGCCGTTCGTACTTGCTCATTGCTTGGGTGCGCAATAGGTCGGCGCGGATCGAATCTCTCGGCAAGCGCCGAGTGATCCAGATACGGCAACAGCATGAGGGCCCAATTGGCGTAGATGGTATCGTCCTCGAGGCGGCCATAGCGCGCCACGCGGTCGATAACGCCGATTGGCAACTGGCCCAACCCCAGCGGTTCTCCAGGCGGCTCCCAAATAACCGCGGGTGGAAGGCACGACAGTGCCGTGTGATAGGCAGTCAGCGCTATGCCAAGCTGATGTAGATGGTTAGCACAGACGCTCCGCCGCGCCGACTCGCGCGCGTACATAACACCGCTAAGCGTCAACGCGGCGAGGATTCCGATGATGGCGATCGCGACCAATAGTTCGACCAGCGTGAATCCTCGTCGGGTGCGCGGTTTGTGCTTGCAGCCCATAGCAAAGCTCCTCTCCCTTCTCGCGGAGAGGGCAGGGCGAGGGGGTTTCTCGATAGGCTGTTCGATCCTGCTGCAACCCCTCCGGCGTGACAAATTCACTCGACGTTGCCTATGATCCACGCGCGGCTGCGACCCGCCGCCGCAGCCAGATGCCGGCGACAATGGCAAACACCCCGAGCGCGACCACAATATACGCTGAGTTGTTGTGACGCACCGGCTGAATATCCGGGATACCGAACGCGGCGAGCGTGAAATCGGAGGGGGAAGGGTCACGAGGGTCAATTCGCGTGATGACAAACTCGTCGACCCTATTTCTCTCGGCCCCGGCTCCTCTCCAATGGTCGATGCGCTTGAGCAAAGGCACACCCTTTGAATCGCCGTCGTACTCGAGAACCGTGCGTCGGCGAAATCCATCCTCCGGCTCGGCACCAGCAGACCACTCTTTCAATGCCCAGCACCGATCCCTCAAGAAGACGAATCGACCCCACCGTTCAATTTGGTCCGCGTTGTGGCTGTAACTGTAGTGGCTCTTCACCACGATCACGCGATTGCCAGATAGGTCGCTCTCGCTTACGTCGATGATTTTGAGGCCGGGCGAACGAAAATATTCAGCCGCCGTCATTCCGTATACCCCGTACGGGGCTGTCGCCAACCTTGATTTGGCGCGAGCGATTGCGAAGGCCCTGGCGTAGTCTTGCTCGATGTAGTCCACCATAAATGGCATGCCCTCGCGCGGGGACACAACGATGAAAGAGACTTGCGGGGCGGCAACGCGCCCTTCCACCCCCTGATCCTTGTTGGAGGAATCGAATCGTAAATGGTCGTTCAAAATGAGCACTTTCACATCGCTAGTTCGCGGCTGGAGTAGGTTTTGTCGCCCCGATTCAGTGCGCGTCGCTTCGATCGTGCAGCTCGTATAGAAGTGAATCAAGGGCGCGACGTTCGTTTCGTATTCACGAACGAAGTTGGCCGCCGAGAGTTCGTTGCCGGGGGAGTGGTTGACGGTGAGCTGTAACAACGCCAACGAGCCGAGTACGCGGAAAACGATCGTCGCGCCGGCGGAGCGTCGCAGAACCCCGAAATGCATATTCTTGTAATCCGCTTGCAGAATCTAGAGTCTATCTGATGCACTCGCAATCGCCTAGGCTGTCGTCGCACGCACATCTGTTTTGGTTGCCGCAACCTGCGGCGTCCTCCTTACAGTCCTTATTTGCGTCGACCTCGCACGCGTTGCCTCCCGTACACTTAACGCCGTTCGCAAGCGCGAATTCCGGCGCACACAGCACCAGACCGAAGACCATCAGCAAAAATCCAGCACCAGTCAGAGTTCTAGCAACGAGGTCGATGGGTCTCATAGTAGGCTCCTTGTGAAAACTGAATAGCGAATTAGTTCCGCACCGTCTCGAGTTCGCTCCGCCGATGCTCGTCGCCCGCCACGCGCGCCACGATCGTGCATACCAATTGCGGTCCTTGGGGACTGACGAAAAGCTCGGCGATCTGACGCATCCCACTTCCGGCCTCTTCCTTGGACGCCACGATTGAAAAAGTGCTCTCGCCACTTTCCCCTGGCGCGATCGTCATGGGTAAATCCGAGGCGGTCACGCACTCGCAACTCGTCTGAGCGCCGTAGATCGTCACCGGCTGTCGCCGCAGATTCGTAAGCACGAAGCCTACTGACGCCTCTTCCCCCGGCCAAATCATTCCAATGTGCTTTGTCGGTTCGTCGATCAAGAGCGAATAGCCCTGAAAGAACGCCATCGTGCCGCGAACGGTGCCGAAGGAGAGCTGACCCCATAGGCCAACGCCGACCAGGACAATAGCGGCGGCCAGTACCGGTGCAGCCAGCCAGCGCAATCGCTGAATTTGCCCAAATCTTCGCGACATGGCTCAGTACCAATGACGGAAGCGTCGCTCTAAAAGGCACTCAGCACCAGCGTATTCTATAGCCCCCCCCCCTTCGCTTGTCAAGCAAATTCTGCGCAATTTATGGCCGGCGCTCCCTTACATCCGGTACAACCGTTCCTACCCGACCATTTCGAGGATGGATCATCGCTGGATCGTTCGGAGCCGAAAATTTCCAACATGGAAAGTTCGGCGATGAATCGAGACGCCTTCCAGGAGCCCAACGCGCAGCGGCGGTTTAACGCAGAATTCCCGGCTGCGAGCGGTCAATTCGCGACCGCTTGGATTGAGCTTATTGAAGATGTCACTGTTTGCAGCCGCGTTTTGCGACGAGACGCCGCCGAGGCAACCGGGCAGTTCGAGCTTAGCGATTCGCTGTTCTGGCTCATTTGGGCTTGCCGGAATGCGCCGCCGGGCGGTCTGAGCCAGAATCAGCTTGCCAGCGCCATGGCCATTTCCGACGCGCAAGTGAGCGCTCTGGTGGAGCAGCTTCGGCGGCGCGACTTTTTGACGGCGCATCGTGGCGCATCCGACCGCCGTCGCCAGTTTTGGACCTTGACGTCGCATGGAACGGCGATCTTCGGCGAGCTGATCGCCTCCCTGGCACCCTGGGCGCGCGAGATGGAGGCACGCTTCGGAGCCGACCGCCGCGTGCAATTGGCCGAGCATGTGGGCGAGCTGCTCAAGATTGCGGGCCACTCGCTCCATGGTGCGCATCGCGTGGGGCCGCCTAGAAGCACCGATGCCGTCGAACTCATCACGCAAAACTCACCCGGAAACGGAAGTGCCTCATGACGAGCGACCGCGCTGCGTGGAGGATGCTAATGCTGTTGGCTCTGGCGGTTGCCAGCACCGGCTGTAATCGCTCCTTCTATCGCCAGCAGGCGGACAACGAAGTGTACGGCCTGGTGCAAAGCGTGCCGGCGACTCCACTGTGGAGCATGCCGAACTTCACGATCCAGCCCGATCCGCGCGCGCGGTTCTTCGATCCGTACAATCCGGATTGCGAGCCGATGCCGCCGGACGACCCCTATTCGCACCAGTTGATGCACTACGTGGACCATATGCGAGGGTATCCATGCTGGCACAAGTGCGGCGACACACCGTACGTGGAGAACCCGAGCTGGCTGGCGTACGTGCCCTTCGACGAGCAGGGCCAGGTGGAGATGGACTTGGACAGTTCGGTGGAAATCGCACGGCTTCAGTCGCGCGACTATCAATCGCAGCTTGAGCAGCTTTACCTGTCGGCGCTGGACGTGACGTTCGAGCGGTTTCGCTTCGACGCACAATTCTTCGGCGGCAACTCGACGTTTTACACCGCCGACGGGCGCGTGCGCGGGGGAGGTCGCTCGCGGAGCATCTTAAACACCGACAACGCGCTCGAGATGCGCAAGCTCAACGCCGCCGGCGGCGAGCTCCTGGTCGGGTTCGCCAACAGCTTTGTCTGGCAGTTCTCGAGCAATGATACGTACACGGCCAACTCGTTGTTGAATTTCAATATTATTCAGCCGCTCTTGCGCGGCGCCGGCCGAGCGCGCGTTTTGGAGCGGCTGACGTTTTCGGAGCGCGTATTGCTGGCCAACATCCGGCAGATGGAGCAGTGGCGTCGCGGTTTTTACGTCGAGGTGACGACGGGGCGTGATGCCGGTTCCGGGCCGTCGCGCCGCGGTGGTTTTTTTGGTGGGGCGGGATTGGAGGGATTCACCGGCGTCGGTTCGGGCGGCTTCGGCCGCGTCGGCGGGTTCGGCGGCGGTGGGCTGCAGGGGGGCGGCTTCACGGGTGGCGCCGGAGCCGCACAGGCGGGCGGTTTCATCGGCCTCTTGCAATCGCAGCGCGAAATCGACAATCGCCGCGCGAACGTCGTGGCGCTGCGCGACAGCCTGGCACAGCTCGAAGCCGCTTACGACGCCGGGCGAATCGACCGCTTTCAGGTCGACCTGGCGCGGCAGGCGCTCTACAACGCCCAAAGCCAGTTGATCAACAGCGAGGCGGCGCTGCAGTCGACGCTCGACGGATTCAAAGTGGTCATCGGGCTTCCGCCGGCATTGCCGGTGCGGATCAACGACCCGATGCTCGACCGCTTCAACCTGATCGATCCCAGGTTGACAGCCGTGCAGGACGCGGTCGGACGGTTATTGGACGAGCTGCGAAACCCCGACCCGGCGGCCCCGCTCCCGCAATGGGAGCCACTGTTGCCGCGCTTGGCCGACGCCCAGTCGCTGGCACTCTCGCAGCTTGAAATCGTTCGCAACGACTTGGAGATCCTGGAGCAAAGCCTGTCGGAGCGAAGACTGAGCCTGGAAAAACTGGCACAGCGCGGCGACGTAATCGAGGACCAGTTTGAGCTCGACGCCTTCTCCATTGCGGCACTCGATCGCCGCGCGACCGAAATCCGCAAGGACGTCGAAAGTCTCGCTGCTCGCATCGAGGCCCAGCCGGCCGCTCTGGCAGAATTGCGCGACCAGGGGCCCGGCGCCGATCCACGCGATTTTCAAACGCGGCTGATTGCCTACCTCACGGACCTTTCCGGCAACCTGCTCGAGCTGTCGCTGGTGCAGGCGCGGGCGCGGCTCGACTCGTTTACGCTGGTGCCGGTCGAGATGGATGAAACGACCGCCATGCAGATCGCCAGCGAGAACCGCCGCGACTGGATGAATGCACGCGCGTCGCTGGTCGATACCTGGCGGCTGATCGAATTCAACGCCAACGATCTGCTGGCCGGCCTGAACCTGGTGTTCAGCGGCGACCTGGGCACGACGGACGACAATCCATTTCGATTTCGCGACACGAACGGCCGGCTGCGCGTGGGAATGCAGTTCGACGCTCCGCTCACGCGCCTACGAGAGCGGAACATCTATCGCGAATCGCTGATCGACTATCAGCAAGCGCGCCGCAGCTACATGGCCTTTGTCGACCGTATCAGTGCCTTGTTGCGCGACACGCTGCGGACGATCGAGCTGAACCAGATGAATTTCGAGCTCCGCCGCGCGGCCGTCGTGCTGGCGATCGACCAGGTCGACCTGACACGGTTGCGGTTGAATCAGCCCCCGCAGCCCGGCCAGACGTCTCAATTCGGCGCCACGACGGCGCGCGACCTCGTCGACGCGCTGACGAGCCTCTTGAATGTGCAGAACGATTTTCTCAGCGTCTGGGTGAACCAGGAAGTGCAGCGGATATCGCTCGACTTTGACTTGGGAACGATGCAGTTGGACGATCGCGGCCTGTGGATCGACCCGGGGCCGATCACCAGCGACTGGCATCCTGAGTCCGAAGAGGTCGAGCCCGGCCATCTGATGATGCCACCCTTGCCGGAAGAAGACCGCGAGTCGGACTTGCCGATCTTGCGCGAGAATGACCTGCGTGCCCAGCAACCGCAAAAGGACACGACCATCCGCCTCGTGGGCCACATGGACGGTCCGCCGGCGCGGTAGTCCTCCCGGCTGCGGCAACAAACTCTGTGAGTCGGCGCCTTCATTGCCCGCGCGAGTTGGTGATAACGATCGACACGGTAGGTCAGGCACCCCGTGCCTGACATCGAAGCGGCAGATGGGTCGATGTCGAATGCCGCAGGACGTGCGCGGCAACTCTCACCAGGGCAGGTCAGGCATGGGGTGCCCGACCTGCGCGATGGATCTGTTTGCTGCACAGCCGTTTGCGCCGGCGCGACCCAGGCGTGACAAGTGCTCGATGTTCGTCTAGAATAAGGTGCCTTCTTGGGGGAGGGAGTAGCGCTGCGCGCATCGTGGATTCCAGCCAGAGTGGATTCTTGTCCCACGGGGAGTTGTCCATGCAAGCGAGATACCGAATCGCCCCCAGGTTGCCCCGTCACACGGCTCGCGGATTCTCGCTAACCGCCGTGGCAGGCGGATTGGTGGTGCTGGGAGTCGTACTGCTGACCGGGTGGTACTTTCTGCCCGTGCGCGGTCTGAACCGATCCAGTCAAGGGTTGCTGACTCAGCCAGTCAGCCGCGGGGCGTTCACGCACGTGGTCACCGAGCGCGGCGAGGTCGAAAGCTCGAACAACGTCGAGGTGCGCTGCGAGGTGCAGTCGCGGAACTCGTCCGGCACGGTCCTGATCAACATTGTGCGCGAGGGGACGAACGTCGAGGCGGGTGACTTTATCGCCAAGTTCGATGATTCGGCGCTGCAAAACGAGAAGACACAGCAGCAAATCGCCTGCAATACCAGCGACGCGCTCGTGATTCAGGCTCGCAACGTGTACGAGACGGCCAAGATCGCCAAGCAAGAGTACGAGGACGGCACCTTCAAGCAGGAAGAGCAGATTATCGAGAGCGAGATATTTGTTTCCGAGGAGAACCTCCGCCGCGCACAGGAATACGCAGTTTACAGCGAGCGGTTGGCCGCCAAGGGCTACGTCACGCCGCTACAGCTCGAGGCGGACAAGTTCGCCGTGAAGAAGGCCGAAAAGGACCTGGGGACCGCCCGTACCAAGCTCGACGTGCTCCGCAATTTCACGCGCAAGAAGATGCTCGTTCAACTGGAAGCCGACATCGAAACGGCCAAGGCCAAGCTCGAGGCCGAAGAGAACAGCCACAAGCTCGACCTCGATAAGCTGGCGCTGATCAGCACCCAGATCGAGAAATGCGAAGTTCGCGCCCCGGCGGCCGGACAAGTCGTCTACGCCAACGAAACCGATCGCCGCGGCGGCAGCGAAGTTATCATTCAGGAGGGAATCCTGGTCCGCGAGCGCCAGGTGATCGCGCGGTTGCCCAACCCAAAGAAAATGCAGGTCCGCGCGAAAATCAGCGAGTCGCGGATTGAAAAGGTCCAAAAGGACATGCGGGCGCTGGTGCGCATCGACGCCCTGCCCGAGGTGCAATTGACCGGTACGGTCAGTCGCGTGGACGACTTTCCCTTGGCGAGTGGTTGGTTTAACACGAACATCAAGGAATACGCCACCATCGTTGAAATCCATGATGCCCCCGAAAACCTGCGGCCGGGCATGACCGCCGAAGTGCGAATCCACGTCGAGCAGATTCCCGACGCGGTCCAAGTGCCCGTGCAAGCGGTCGTCGAGCATGGTGGACATCATTTCTGCCTGGTCAGCGAGGGAGAGAAGATTTCGGCTCGCGAAGTCACGATCGGTTCGACCAACGACAAAACGGTGGTGATCCCCAAGGGGCTCAAGCCCGAGGAAATCGTGCTTGTCAATCCGCGCGCCCATCTCGACAAGGTCACGCTGCCCGAATTGCCCGAGCAGCCGGCCGAGGTCTTGGTGGCCGATCGCGCGATTGCGAAACCGGAGCCTTCGCCGTCGGAAGTCGCCGCTGCTGGATCGCCGCGCGAAGGCGAAGAAGGAGAAAACGGCGGCCGACGCCGGCGAGGACGCGGCGGACCGGGCGGCGGTGGTGGGGTCGGGGCGATGGGCGCGACCATGGATCCGCAGGCATTCGTCGGCATGATCATTCAAAGAATGGACAAGGACGGTGATGGCCGCATCGGCGCCGACGAGCTGGCTGAACTGCCCGAGGAACGCCGCGTCCGAATGACGCAAAGTGACACCAACGGCGACGGTTTTATTGACTCCAGCGAAATGGGCGCGGCCATGGCTCGCATGGCGGCCGGTGGCGCAGGATTTACCGGCGCGCCGCAAGAGGGGCCATCGTCGTCGACGGCCCAGCCCAGCGGCGGTGGCCAATGAAGCTGGCCGCTCGCGTCGAGGACCTCCGGAAGGACTACATCCTGGGCAGCGAGGTGGTCCGCGCTCTGCGCGGCGTGACGATTGACGTGCCTGAGGGCGACTTCGTGGCGATCATGGGGCCCTCGGGCTCGGGCAAGTCGACGCTTTTGAACCTGCTCGGCTGCCTCGACCGGCCGAGCGGCGGTCGGTACTTCCTCGGCGCCGACGACGTGGCGCGGTTGGACGACGACCAGCTTTCGGAAATCCGCGCCTCGCGGATCGGATTCGTCTTTCAGTCCTACAACTTGATCCCGCAACTTACGGTCTTGGAGAACATTGAGGTTCCGCTCTATTACCAGGGGCGCCGCTCGCGAGCTGACCGCGATCGGTGCCGTGAGCTGGCCGATCTGGTCGGGCTGGGGGACCGCTTGCAACACCGGCCGACACAGCTTTCCGGCGGCCAGCAGCAGCGTGCGGCGATCGCACGCAGCCTCGCCAACGACCCCTATTTCATCCTGGCCGACGAGCCGACGGGAAACCTCGACTCGGTGACGACGGCCGAAATCCTGGATTTGCTTGGGCAGCTCAACGCCGACGGCAAGACGATCATCATGGTCACGCACGAAGATGAAGTCTCGCGCCGCGCGGCGCGTATCATCCGCCTGAGAGATGGCCTGTTACAGTCCGACGAGCGAAGGAAGCATTCTTTCGCAACGTCGCCCAGCGGCGACGGCTAGATTATTGACAACGCCCATGAGCTTTCCGGGTTTGCACACGTTGCAATTGGGGGTCAAAAGCCTGCTGTTGCACCCCATGCGCTCGCTACTCACGGTGCTGGGCATCTTCATCGGCGTGGCGAGCGTCATTTGGCTCTTGGCAATCGGCGAGGGAATCAGCATCAAGGCCCAGGAGCAAATCCAGGGCCTGGGCGCCGACAATGTCATCGTCCGCTCGTGGAAGCCGCCCAGCGAAGTCACCTCCATCTCGCGCGGACCGGTGCCCTATGGCGTGACGCGCGCGGATTATGAGCGGCTGACGTCCACCATTCCGTCCATCGCGCGGGCCTTGCCTATTCGCGAGCTCCGGCGGCGATTCCACTTTCGTGGGCGGACGCTCGACGGGCGGCTCGTGGGCTGCACGCCAGAATACGCCCAGGTGACGCAACTGTTCGTCGACCGCGGTCATTTCATCACCGACGCCGACGTGCGGCAGAAGAACAACGTCTGCGTGCTGGCCGCCGAGACGGCCAACATCCTCTTTCCGTTCGAGAATCCTCTGGGCCGCTCGATTCGCGTGGAAGAAGCGTACTATGTGGTGGTGGGCGTGATGAAACCGCGGCACCCGACCTCAGGAATCGGCGGGTCGCTGGCCGCGCAGGACTTTTCCAGCGACGTGTACGTGCCGATTACTACCGTGTGGGCGCGGATCGGCGATATCGTGATTACGCAGCGGAGCGGTTCGTTCGAGGGCGAGATTCTCGAGCTGAGCCAGGTGACGCTGCGGATCGACGATGTGGAGCGTGTGATCCCCACCGCCGAGCTCGTGAAGTCGACCTTGGCCCAATATCACAAGGACGACGACTACACGATCACCGTGCCGCTGGAGCTGCTCGAGCAGGCGCGGACCACGCGATTGATGTTCATCGTGTTCATGGGACTCATTGCCGCAATCTCGCTCGTCGTAGGCGGAATCGGCATCATGAACATCATGCTGGCGACGGTGACGGAGCGGACGCGCGAGATCGGTATCCGCCGAGCGCTAGGCGCGAAACGCGGCGACATCACGCGACAGTTTCTCACCGAAACGGTCGTGCTCTCGGTCATGGGTGGATTGAGCGGCATACTCGGCGGGCTCACGTGCCGGCCGCTGATTCGCTGGGCACGCGTGGGGCTGGAATCGCTGGTGCCCGACGTGATCCAAACGCTGCCGGACGTGGTGCGCACCGTGGAGCCAGTCATCGTCGGCTGGTCGATCCCGCTGGCGTTCGGCATCTCGGTCGGCGTCGGCCTCATCTTCGGCCTTTATCCGGCGGTGCGCGCCGCCGCAATGGACCCCATCGAAGCGCTGCGGCACGAGTAGTGCGCGAGTGAGCGCTGATATCGTGCCGGAAAATATCACGCAACAGCACCGGCCAAATCATCCAGCCTCGCCGAAACGCACCGCGTATAGATCTGCGTCCTTCATGACAAAGCGGAGGCGTAGCGGTTGGTCGGCGAGTCTTGAGACGTCGGAATTGCCCTTCCAAGTGACGGGGCGGTCGAACTCGTCGCCAATCAGCTCGCCGGCGTCGTCGAGCGAGAAGCCCGGAATCGGCGTGCCCTGAACATCCTGTATCTCGACCTTGATGAATCCGGCCGCCGACGTGGCGAAATTGAGAACCAGCTCAGTCCGCCTTCGCGCTGAACCCCTCGCTCCCTCAGTGGAAGAGGACAGCGTGCGGGGGTTTGCAGACGTGCGTTCGGCCTTCGAGTTGACCGAAAACCGCACCGGTCGCGTAATCAGCTCTCTGCCCGCGTACGGCGCGTTGACCGAGACGAACCCATCGGGACGCAGCGTATAGCGATCGAGCCGCGCCGTCGGCTGGCCGTAGTTCTTCTGCACGTAGAGCGACATTTCGCCGTCGCCGGTCGCCACGATGCCCAGCGCCGCGTAATTCGTCCGCGAGACCCAGTTCTCCAGCCCAGGGCCCGGGCGGACGAACGATTCCATGAAGGTCCGCTCGTAGCGGTGGCCGCCGCGCGTCGTGAGCAAAACCACGTCGGAGCAGTCGCCAAAATAGGCCGAGTCGACCCCGACGGCCTTCGCCTGTTCGCTCGAAAGCACCTGCCGACCCGGCATGAAGCGTGCCGCCACGCTCACGTAGATGTGCGGCGCGCGGTAATAGGGTTGCGTCTGGTTGGTGTAAAGGTGTTCGGCCGGCGTGTCGCCGAAGGTCATCATCTCACCTTCGCTCCAGTGGATAAAGTCGGAAGAAGTGGCACGCGCGATCGCGCGGACGCCGGCAGGCGACTTGCGATAGTAGAGCAGGTAGCAATTCTCGCTTTCGGACCAGAAGGCGACGTTCTGCGAGTCGAACACCCAGCCGGAGTCGCGAAACACCGGCTCGTCGCGCAGCGTTCGCCAGCGGATGCCGTCGGGCGAAACGAAGGCGACGAGGCCGCTTTCGCTCGTGCCGCCCAGTGCCTTGTAGCGCTCTTCGGCCGACGCGCGGAGGCTGGTGTCGAGGAATGGCGAAAAGTTGTGATTCGCTGGCGCCGCGTCGGCCAACACGACGTTGTTCTCGCGCGTGCCGTCGATTTCGAAGAGGCCGAGATCCGGCTTCGTCCAGGTAACACCGTCGCGGCTCTCGGCGTAGCAGGTCACCTCGCGCGCCGAGCCGTCCTTGCCGGCCTCGGGCAGCCCGCGGTAATACATGCGATACAACTCACCGTCCTTGATCACGGTGACATAACCGCAAAAGGCCCCTTCCCATGGCCGGTCAAACCGCAGCGCAACGCTCGCGTGCCGCGGCGCATGCAGCACAAGTCGCGTCCCCTTCATCTCACCAATCAGATGATGATCGACAAACAGCTCGCGGCGATCGCCCATGTCGATAGGCTCGTCGGCAGCGGCCACGCCACCAATCGCCAGCAGAACAATCTGAAAAAGCATCCTGCCCAGCCGCGGTCGCGAAACGCGTTGCGCTTGATGCATGTCGATCCCCTGCCGGAGCTGGCCGTAGGCCGCGTCGAATACTCGAGTGACCGCAAGTGTAACGAACCGGCACGATCGCGGCTACCAAGGGTTCGCGCCGCCCTCGCGGTGAAGATCCACCGGATGGCTTGCAAGTGAGTACGTACTCGCGGATCGAGCGTCGTATCGCGCAGCGCTTCGGGCGTTCATTTGATTACGGCCAGAGGCTGCTCTCGAAGGTGATAAAGCTGTGCGATGGCATCTCTCCGAGTGCTCTGTTAGGCTGCTGCGATTGTCCATCAAGCTACATCGGAGACGGCCATGCCGTACGCGGTTGTCGAACACCGAACGCCCGCTGGCGCCTGGGTCGTGGTGTTCGCAGGGACGGCGGTCAACCTCTGCCTTGGAATTCTGTATGCGTGGAGTATCTGGAAGGCAAACCTCGTCGGCAGCGCTGGGCATCCGCCCGGCACGGCCATGGATGGACTCAACGCGGGTTGGGAATATTTGACGGATGCGCAAGCGACCTGGGCGTACGCAATTTGCGGCATCACGTTCGCGATTTTCATGATTCCCGGCGGGCTGCTACAGGACAAACTGGGCCCGCGATTGGGCGCGACATTGGGCGGACTGTTTCTCGGCGGCGGTTGCATCGTGGCCGGCCTCGGCCGCAGCTACCTGGCTCTGGTGGCTGGCTTCGGTGTTTTGGGCGGGATCGGTATGGGATTTGGCTATGCCGCGGCGACGCCGGCGGCCGTGAAATGGTTTGGTCCGCACCGTCGTGGACTCGTCGCGGGTTTGGTGGTCGGCGGCTACGGGGCGGCGGCCATTTACATTTCTCCGGCGGCGAAGTATCTGATCGCCAACTACGGCATTTCCGGAAGTTTTATCGGGCTGGGAATCTGCTTCGCGATTGTGATCGTGACGGCGGCCCAGTTACTTGTGGGTCCTGGCAGCGACGATCGGCCATCGTCGTCCGGCGCCTCGGCCGTCACTCCGACATCCGCGGGACATTCGGCGATCCAAGCGCAGTGGTCGGCGCGGTCGATGCTCGGCACGTGGCAGTACTATGCGATGCTGCTGCTGTTCGTCGCCTCGGCACAGTCGGGCCTGCTCGTCATCGCCAACGCGGCGCCGATCCTCAACGAGACGGCCCAGGGGGGCAGCTTTTTGGCCACCAACGCCTGGCTTCTGGCGTCGTTCGGCGGTTTTGTCAACGCGGCGGGGCGCGTGGGCACGGGGATGTACTCCGACAAGATCGGTCGGCGCAGCGCCTATCTGATCAATGGCCTGGCGGCGGTTGCCTGTCTGCTACTGACGCCGACCATCATCCGCTCCGGCAGCGTGCCGCTCTTGTTTCTCGCGGTGGGTGTTGCCTATTGGCAGTATGGAGGCGGACTCGCACTGATGCCGGCGATGACGGCCGACTTCTTTGGGGCCAACGACCTGGGTGTCAAGTACGGGCTGGTCTTCCTCGGCTGGGGCATCGCGTTTCTCGTCCCTCAGCTCGCCGGGTATCTCCGCGACCTGACCGGCACATTTGATTACGCTTTTTACCTGTCGGGCTTGCTCATGTTGGCGGCTGTCCTTCTCAGCCGCGAGGTGCGGCGACCTGCCGATGCGCCTCCTTAGACCAATCCCATGCGCCCTTGGCGCCATGGCGCGATCGGGCCAATGGAGATGAATGGATTTGAGCTCCGCAAGGACACGAACCGAGACACCTGGAGAAACTGCATGGACTAACGTCCACGGCTCGGGCGGCGACTGAGCGCTGTGGCGGACCATCGATGGGCAGTGTGAAACTAGACGTCGAGGTTGCGCACTTCCAGCGCGTGTTTTTCAATGAATTCGCGGCGCGGTTCGACGTTTTCACCCATGAGGGTGCCGAACAGCTCGTCGGCGGCGCGGAGGTCGTACATGGTGACTTGCAGGAGCGTGCGCGCCTGCGGGTCGAGTGTCGTGGCGCGCAGCTCTTCGGCGTTCATTTCGCCGAGGCCCTTGAAACGCGTGATGGCGAGGCCCTTTTCGCCGGCCTGGCGGACCGCGGAAAGTAGCCCGCGGAGGTTTTCGAGGCCGACTGAAGACTCGCCGCGGCGGAGCGTGTAGCGCGGATCCTGAGTGCCGGTGCGTTGCTGCGGGATGAGGTCGGCGGTTTGGAAACCGAGCTCGACCAGTTCGACGAGCTGCTTGTTGATGGATCGGACCTCGTGCAGCTCGACGATGTGCAGTTGCTGGGTGACTTGTCCGTTACCCTCGGCGGCCTGCTGGTCCGTCAGGCGGAGCTCATGCCCGAGCGCGGCTTCTTGCGCGGCGAGAAACTGGTCGAGCTCCTCGCGCGTGGTGAACCAGTGCTCGCGAGTACCGAGGAATACGTGGTAGATGGGCAGCTTGCCGGTCGTGGCGTTTTTCCGCTCGGCATGTTGGCGGAGGTTGATGCCGCGGCGCTCGAGCGCCACGAGCGGTTCTTCCATCGCGGCGAGCGTGTTGCAAAGGCGAGCCATTTTGGCGCCGGCGATCCGCCGGCCGTCTTCGGTCTCCACCGCGGCGTCCTCGATGCCCAGCTCCAGTAGCTGGGCCTTCATCTCCTCCTCGGTCTGCACGTAATAGGTCGACTTCTTCGAGCGCACGCGAAACAAGGGCGGCTGCGCAACATAGACGTGCCCCGCCGCGACGAGCTGGTGCATCTGCCGGTAGAAAAAGGTCAAGAGCAGCGTGCGGATGTGCGAGCCGTCAACGTCGGCATCGGTCATGATGACGATCTTGCCGTAGCGTCGTTTGGAAAGGTCCGCCTCCGGACCGATGCCCGAGCCGATGGCGGCGATGATGCTGCGGACCTCCTCGTTGGCCAGCACGCGGTCCTGGCGCGACTTGTAGGCGTTGATGATCTTGCCGCGCAGAGGGAGGATCGCCTGATACTCGCGGAGCCGGCCCCCTTCGGCGCTGCCGCCGGCCGAGTCGCCTTCGACCAGGTACAGCTCGCACTTGTCGACCTCGCGGCTGGTGCAGTCGCGCAGCTTGCCGGGCAGGCCGCCGCCGGCGAGTGCCCCTTTGCGCTCGCGAATAAGCTGCCGCGCCTTGCGTGCGCTCTCGCGCGCTTCGGCCGCCAGGAGGCCCTTTTGCACGATGATCTTGGCGCTCTTGGGGTTTTCTTCCAGGTAGCGGCCGAGGAAGTCGCCGACGGCCGAGTTGACGATCCCCTCGACCTCGCTGTTGCCGAGTTTGGTCTTGGTCTGCCCCTCGAACTGCGGCTCGGGCACGCGCAGCGCCAAGACGCCCGTCAGCCCCTCTCGGAAATCATCCCCCGTGGGGATGAGGTCCTTGAACAGATTCATCTTTTTCCCGTAGGAGTTGATCGTCCGCGTCAGTGCCGCGCGGAAGCCCGAGAGGTGCGTGCCGCCTTCCGTGGTGCAGATGTTGTTGACGTAGGAGTGGAAGTTTTCGTTGTATTCCGCGGAGTATTGCATCGCCAGCTCGACACCAACACCGTCCACCTCGGCCGCCAGGTAGATGATGTCCGGGTGCGCTGGCTCCGTGGCGCGGTTGAGGAACTCGACGAAATCGAGGAGGCCTCGCTGGTACTGGAACGTTGCCTCCTCGCCCGTGCGCTCGTCGCGGAAGACGATCTTCACGCCGCGATTCAGAAACGCCAGCTCCTGCAGCCGCCGCTCGAGCACGTTGTACGAAAACCGCGTGCTGGGAAAAATCTGTGGGTCGGGCTTGAAGGTGGTTTTCGTGCCCACCTTGTCGGTGATGCCGATGCGCCGCACTTCGCTCATCGGGACGCCGCGTTCATACTCCTGCTGGTAGACGTGGCCACCGCGGCGGACCTCCACCTCGCACCATTCGGAAAGAAAGTTCACCACCGTGACGCCGACACCGTGAAGCCCGCCGGAGGTCTGATACACCCCCTTGGTGAATTTGCCGCCGAACTTGAGCACCGTCATTACGCCTTCGAGCGTCGAGATGCCCAAATCGGGGTGCACTTCCACGGGGATGCCGCGGCCGTCGTCCTCCACCGCGACCGAGCCGTCGATGTTGATCGTGACGCTGATCAGCTTGGCGTAGCCGGCCATGCTCTCGTCGATCGAGTTGTCGACGACCTCGTAGACCATGTGGTGCAGGCCGCGCGGCGTCGTATCGCCGATGTACATGCTGGGGCGTTCGCGGACGTGCTCCAGGTCGCTGAGGTGCTCGAGGTCCTCGGCGCCGTATTCCTCCTCGGCGCGGCGGTATTCGAGCATTTCGGGTGGCGCGGGGGCTGCCGCGGCAACGTCCTCTGCGGCGGCAACCTGCGGCGGCGTTCCGCCTTGCACAGGCTTGCTTGAGGGACCTTGATCGCTTTTGGTCATTCGGCTGATCCTTGAATTGTGGCCGATTTGCGTCGCGTGCGTTTTTTCGGCGTGTTTGAGTTTTCTCGGCGGGGCGCCACGGCACGCGGAGCGTGCCTGCTACGCGTATTTGGCGCTACTCCTGGCGGTGGAAAACCTGGTTGTCGAGTGGTTCGACGCGGAAGCGCAGGTCGTTGATTCGTTCATCTGGGACCCGTTGCGTCAGCTCGGCGAGTAATTGGGGCTTTTGATAGATCAGCTCCTGCACCCACGCGCTATGGTCGACCACGACTTCGAGCACCCCGCGATGCACGCGCCCCACGCGTGTATGGGTTGCCGCCTCGCCCGCGGCGGCCAGCCATGCGTCTTGGATAAGTTGCCTGGCTTGTAGTCGAGCATAACCTCGGCGGATCATTAACTCTGACAACACCTCGCCGATCGGTTCTGGCCGGCGCGGCGCCGCGACCCTGCCGATTGTGCCTCGACGCCGTGGAAGGTTTCTTCGGTTCATCCATGGTCCCTCGCCAATGGCATGATGACGTATCCATAGCCGTCATCGGTGCTACAGACGGCAGCGCTCTCGGCGCCGCGAACTTCGAGCGTGAAGGTTTTCTCCTGGTCCAACACGCGTAGAAAATCGACGAGGTAGCGCGGATCGAGCGTGATCGAGACGGCCGGTCCGTCGTACGGAATCGGCAGTTCCACGTGCGATTCGCCCCATTTGGGTGCTCGGCCGGTAAGCGTCACCTTGCCGTCATTGAACGAAAAATCGACGCCGCGGCTGTCGTCGTCGGTGACGATGGCCGATTGCCGCACCGCGCCGTGGAAGGTGCCGATCACCACCGGGATCTTGGCGCCTTGTTCCTGGCGTGGAAATACGTCGCGCCACTTGGGAAACCGCCCCTCGACCAGGCGCGAAAAGATCGTGATCCGCTCCCCTTTCAACAGCACGCTGTTGGCCGTCGCGGCGAGCGAGACGTCGCCACTCTCGCTCACCAGCGCCCGCTCCATGAAGTGCATGGCCTTGGCCGGGACGATCGGCATCGCTTCGGCGGCATAGGATGGCTCGCCAACTGCTTGCGCCGCGCCTTGCATCCGCGCCAGGCGGCGGCCATCGGTACCCACGGCCGTGATCTTGTCCGACTCGATCTCAAATAAGACGCCGCCCAAGGCGTAGCGCGTACTCTCCGCGTCGGTCGCGAATACGGTGCGGCGAATGAGCTCTCGCAATACGCGTGCCGCGACAACGTGGTACTGCTGCTCGGTAAAGGCCGCCACTGCCGGGAACTCGCGTGGATCCTCACCCGGCAGGGAAAACCGGCTCCGTTGACCGCGCACCGTTGTGCCGTGTGCGTCGGCCTCAATCTCGAGCGTTGCATCACTCATTTCACGCAAGATCGAACCGAAGCGACTGGCTTGCAACACGGCGCTTCCGGCCGCATCGACTTCCACGCCGGGCACTTCAAATCGCACGCCAATTTCCAAATCGGTCGCCGTGAGGACGGCTTTATCTGCGTCGACGTCAAGCTTGACGTTTTGAAGGATGGGCTTCGGGCTGCGCGCGGGAACCACGGAGCTTACGGTCTGATAAGCCGCGAGAAACTTTTCTCGGTCGCAACGGATCTTCATGGGTCTCGCAATCTTTCCTATTGGGTGATCAGCTCAGGATGAAACTGCCAACACCACTTCCGCTCACGGCCTCGGATGCCTCCACCGGTCTGCCTGTGTCTTTCAGTTTGAGAATCAGGAGTAGTAAGAAACAGGCACCATGAAAACTGTCAGTCGCGGATCGAAGGTGACGCTGTAATGGATTCGTGGTAAGCGTTTGGGACGATCTCGATGGCGACATTGGATCTGTAAAAGCCGTCGATGGAGCTGTCCGTTTCCGGTCGGCAGTGGTCGATACCCAAGCTGACATTTCTTGAAGGTCGCAAGATCTATTCGACTCGCCCAGTTGATTGGCATGCTGGTGGACACGAATTCGACACGTTATCCACCCCACGAAATCGGTCACCGAGAGTGCGGCGCAGCTCTTCGACGGACAAGCGTAGCGTCGCATCTATTTGCAACATCTCCGCGCTACGACGGCAGCCATGCAGCACCGTCGTATGATCGCGACCGCCGCAGTAAGCCCCGATCTCGCTCAAGCTGTGATCCGTTAGCTCACGCGCCAGCCACATTGCGATGCCGCGAGCGCGGGCGACGCTCTGCCGCCGGCTCCGTCCCTTCAGGTCGCCGACGGATAACGAGAATTGCCTCGCCGTGCGCGTCATGATCGCGCGAAGGTCAGGCTGGCGCCGTGGCCGTGCGCTGTCCAGATATTCCGCGGCAATGTCCGCATCGATCGTCCTTTGGCAGCAGCCCAGCGACATGTCCAGATAAATGAGCGTGCCAAGCAGATCGTTCGCGGAATCAGCGTCGGCGTCGGCCAACATCGCCGCAACTTCGCAGGAGATGCTGATGTCGTAAAGCCTTGCCAGTGCATCAACCAGCGCTCGGCGTGCCGCACCGCCGGGCCGCGCCACCGGCACGGCCAGCCCCGCGCTCAACCGGCTACGCAGACCAGGAAGCAGGTTCGCGATGGTCCAGGGCGCAATGCGAGAGGTAATGGTCAATTGACCGCCGGAGCGCTCGAATGCGTCGAGCAACCGTGACAACTCATCCTGCACCGCGCGACTCTGCGGCAATTGGTGCAGATTTTCCAGGATCAAAATGCCGGACGTCGAATATCGCGAGCGCATTGTGTCAAGTGACCGCGACTGCGCGCACTGGCGGAACTCTTCGGCAAATTGCTGCGCGTCGCACTCGGCGACCGGGACTCCAGCCTGTTCTCTCCACCGCGCGGCAAGCCCGCGTGCCAGGTGCGACTTCCCGGTTCCCGACGGACCATGTAACACCAGAGGATGGAATGTTCCGAGCGCGCTATCCATCACAAGTCGGAGGGCGCCCTCGAGCAGCCGATTCTCCGGGCCCGTGATGAACTCGTGCAATGTGGGGCGGCGCTGGCGAAGTGTGCCTGCACCGGCAGACGAGCCGAGCGGTGCATTAGCCAGCGCGATGGTGTGAATGACGTCGGCCACGTAGGCTCCGTCCAAGCGGCTGCCTGACTACAACGAACGCTTGAAATTTGCGCTGCCAGCGGCCCGCTCGCCGATCCGCATTCGCCTGTGGACAGAACGGCGTCCACGCCACTCTCGCGACGGACGCTCTACGCTTTTTGGACTTACAAGCGGCCTATGTCTGGGCGGCTAAAACAGCGACGGCATTATATCGCTTTTTGACTCTTTTCGCGAGGCTTTGTCGGCCGAATCGGTTCGCTCGTCCGGCCACGCAAATCGTGACACACTCGGAGGATGCGGCGCACGGCCTCGTCTAGCTCAAACTCTGTGGTAAGCGTTCCCATGCTGAAGCGCAACGAGCTCTCCAAAAGCGCCGTTTCGCACCCCATCGCGACCAGTGTCGGCGAGAGTTCGCTCGAGCCGCTTGAGCATGCCGACCCCACCGAGCAGGCAACGCCGGCCAGGTCGAGCGCCATGAGTAACGCCTGCCGATCCAGGCCCAAAAAGGCCACGTTGCTCGTCTGTCCAACTCGATCAACCGACGCACCATGAATTACCAATTCGTGCCAGCCGGCGCGCAGTCGCGACTCGAAACGGTCGCGCAGGTGCGTCATTCTGCGAACGTGGTCATGGCGATCATCGTTCCACCGTCGGAGTGCGAGCTCCATGCCCACGGCCAGCGCCACATCCTCGGTGCCGGGCCGTAAACCATGCTGTTGCGGGCCACCGAATAGCGACGGACGTAATGTGATGCCTCCGCCGATCGCCAAGAGGCCGATTCCTCGCGGGCCATGGAACTTATGCGCGCTCGCGCTAAGCGTTGCGGCGCCAAGCGACGCAAAATCAATCGGCAGCTTGCCGACGGCTGCTACCGCGTCGGTGTGCAGCGGTATACCGTATCGAGCACAAAGACTGGCGATTTGTTGGATCGGCTGAATCACCCCCGTCTCATTGCTGGCGAACATGACGCTGGCCACGCGCGTGCGATCGTCCAGCACCGCGGCAAGGTGTTCCAGGTCGACCACTCCGTCGGACGATACGCGCGAGCGCTCGACGTCCCAGCCGCGGCGCGCCAGCTCGTCGGCCGGCTCGAGCACGCTTGGGTGTTCGATGCTCGAAACGACGACCCTGGCGTGGCTGTCGCCCGATAGGCCGAGAATCGCCAAATTATTCGACTCGGTTCCGCCGCTGGTGAAGATCAGCCGGCCGCCCTGCGCGCCATCGAGCCGGACGCCGAGCATCGCGGCAATGCTTTCACGCGAGTCTTCCAATACTTGTCGCGCACGGCGACCCGCTTGATGCGCGCTGGCCGGATTGGCGTACACGGCCGTATAACATTCGGCCATCGCCGCCGCGACCTCCGGCAACATTGGCGTGGTCGCATTGTGATCCAGATAAATCATGCGCGGGTCCGCTCTGGTTGAGGTCATTCCAGGAGGATACCAGCGTGACAAGGACCGAACCATCGTGCCTGATTTCCCGTTATAGAGGTCCCACGATTGCCATTGCACGCGGTTTGGCGAGAAAAGTATGATCCCGGCCCCTAAGCCGGATTTGTCCGGATTAGCCCAGGCCCGCTGGTCAGCCGCGCAGTAGCCCGTCCGATGCGATCTGTGACCGCTCTCGCCGTGCGATTCGCCGCGCTGGTGATTTGTCTGGTTGGAATGCCGCTCGTGGCGGTCTTTTGGAAGGCGCTGCCCGAGTCTTGTCAGGCGATTTGGGTGCGCTGGCGAGCCCCGGCTCGACACGTGCCGCTGGAGCCGCCGAAAGTGGCCGGTATAGACGGCACGCAAGTGGTCGCTGGCGTGGCCGTGCGCGCTCGACCGGTCGACGGTGAATCGTCGCTGGCCAAGGTGGCGCGTTTCGCCATGGCCGGCACTAACCCGGACGAATCCCATCTCGGCGACGCGCGATCCGATGCGCCGTTGCTTCCCTCCCCGCTGATTTTGCCCGACGGCGCCGCGTCGGCGGCCAAGCGCGTCGGCACTCCGCTTGCAGTCGCGCCGCTAGTGTCGGCGCCGCAAGCGGAGGCGGCGACGACGAACTCGCAAACTCTCGCTAACGACGCGAGTGCTCGTCGAATTACCGAACGGCTCAAGACGCTAGGCGCCACGTATTATCGCCTTGAAACTTGGGGGCCCGAGCGTGAAATCTATCGCTTCCACTGCAAGATATCCGCCGGCGGTGACGCCCACGGCAGTCGATACTTTGAGGCGTCGTCGCGCGACGCGGTGGAGGCGATGGAGCGTGTATTGCGCGACGTGGAAACCTGGCAATCAACTCGTTCGTCATAACGCCGAACAGGTCGAGGCTCCAAACGAAGCAGGCTGTGGCCGCCTCGACGCGCGATTCGACCAGCACTTGCCAAGGAGCACTGCCTGGGCATACTTTTGGACGGTCGATTACGGCAGGCCAAGCTCTGATTCGCGATGGGGAAGTCTCCGCCATCACTGGCACGGCAGTTACGCAGCACCGCGATGCGCTGGTGTCATCCGTTAACCACCGAATTGGGGGGGTTTCCGACTTGTGTTGGGTTAAAGACCGGGAGCATAGCGAAACAGGGCGAAATGGCCGGACCGGCCGATGCGCGGTGGGTTGCCGAATCGAAAATTGCACGGCTTGAGGCCGTGTTGTTCGTGGCCAAGGAACCACTTTCTAGCCGAAAGCTTGGTCAATTTGCTAGCTTGGCAGACGGCACGGAAGCACGTACATTAATTCGCCGGCTGAATAGACGTTATGATTCGCGAGGCTTCGCGTTTCGAGCAGTTGAGGTGGGGGGCGGTTTTCAGTTGATGACGCGATCGAAATTTGGGCCTTGGCTACGGCGCCTCGACCACGGCCAGGCAGCAACGCGGCTGTCCGTGCCGGCGATGGAGACATTGGCCGTGATCGCTTATCGCCAGCCCGTGCCGCGCGCCGAGCTGGAGGCCATCCGCGGCGTGCAATGTGGTGAGTTGGTCCGGCAGTTGCTCGATCGAGGGCTGGTGCGCATTGCCGGCCGTGCGGACGAGTTGGGGCGCCCCTTTCTGTACACAACAACGAAACGATTCTTGCAGGTCTTCGGCCTGCGGCATCTCGATGAGCTGCCGCACGCCGAACGGCTGCGAACGACCTCAAGCAGACCCACGTCTCCAGCGCTTCCGGCCGACAAACTAGACGAAGACAATCCTGGAGGTCCCAGGATCACGGAATTAGCACCCCAAACTGATACGTCGAAGGAGTTTGAAGTGAAGACTGACAGCAGTGCCGCGCTGGATCTCGAGAAACTATTCGGCCGCAGCCCGACAATGATCGGCGCGTCCAAACGTCGCAAAGAGGAAGAGGAAGCCGAAGAAGAAGCGGACGAGGACGAGGAAGAGGAAGACGACGACAACGGCGACGATGACGATGAGGACGAGGACGAGGACGAATGGGAAGAGGTCGACGACGAGGAAGATGACGACGAGGATTGGGATGAAGATGATGAGTGGGACGAAGATGAGGACGATTGGGAGGACGACGAAGACGACGATTGGGATGACGAAGAGGATGAGGATGATCTTGAAGAGGAGGAAGAGGACGACAAGGAGTGACCCCCGCTCAGTCCTTGAGCTGAAACAGCCGCTTCAGCGCCTCTACAAGCGCATGTGGGAATCCATGCCGCGCTTCGTCGCGCAGCGACGCTAGCGGCGGGTGCAAGAGCTTGTTCACCAGCCGGTCGAACGACTGGCGAATTTCTGCGCGGCTGCGGTCGTCCAACTCGGGAAGCTTATTGTAGAGTCGGCGCAGCTCTTCATCCTTTGGCTGCTGCCAGCCTTGCTTCAGACGTTTAATGATCGGCCCTGTCGCGCGATGGTACAGGTCGGTCATGAATTGCGCTGCTTCCTGCTCGACGATCGCCAGCGCCGCGGGCAGCTCTTGATCGCGCTCGCGGCGATTGCGCTCGCAGGCGTCCGCCAGGTCGTCGAGCGAGTACAGGTACACGCCGAGGCAGTCGCCGACAGCCGCTTCGAAATCGCGTGGAATCGCCAGGTCCAGCACGAACAGCGGCCGCTGGTAGCGCTCTCGCTCGATGCGGCGGAACGCCTCGCGCGTGACGATCGGTTGCGTTGCGCCCGTGGCGCTCACCACCAGGTCCGCCTCGGTCAGGCGATCGAGCAGCCGCTCCCACGGTTCGGCGCTCCCTCGCCACCGCGCTGCCAGCTCGCTTGCGCGGTCGAAGCTGCGGTTGACGACGGTGACGCTCGTGGCGCCTTCGTCTTGCAGGTAGCGCAGCGTCTCTTCGGCCATTTCGCCGGCGCCGATCACCAGCACGCGCTTATCGTCGAACCGCTCGAAGATCCGTCGCGCGAAATCCGCCACCGCCACGCTGGGAATGCTGACGCGTTTTTGATTGATCGACGTCTCGCTCGCCACGCGGCGCGCCACCTTGAGCGCGGCCTGGAACACGGCGTGCGTGAGCGGGCCGGCGCTGTTTCGATCGGCGGCAAGCTGATACGCCTGCTTCACCTGGGAAAGGATTTGCGGCTCGCCCACCACCATGCTGTCCAGACTGGCCGCGACCGTAAACAGATGACGTACCGCGTCCTCGCCGGTCCGCTCGAACAGGTCGTCGAAGAACTCATAGACCTTCAGGCCATGAAAGCGCGCTAGAAACTCGGCGACGGCCTGATGCGAAGGGGCATGGAGTGCGTCTTCGGCCGCGGTGTATACCTCGACGCGATTGCACGTTGAGAGCAAGACGGCCTCCGCCTCTGGGAACTGCGAGCGGATCGCGTCGAGCGCCTCGCTCGCCTGGGCCGGCGTGAATGCCAACCGCTGGCGGAGATCCACGCCCGAGCGATGATGGCTGCAACCGACCATTTGGAGCTTCATGGCGAGGCTCCCGCTTCCGGCGCCGCGCTGGCGCGGTGCTCGGTCGGAAGCACCAACCCGCTGGCCAGCGAAAACACCAGAAACACGAAGCTCGCGACCGTCAGATAGGCCACCTTGCGCCCTTGACGCGCCGGCTTGTACAGCAGGCTGAAGCACGCCGCCAGGAGCAACCACACGACCGTCGCCGCCGAGCTGACGACGACGGGATCACTCCACGGCAGCTCGTCGACCGCGCGTCCTTGGTTCACCAGATTCAAAATCACGCCGGCCAGGTGTCCGGCGCACAGCATCAGCACCGAGATGACGATGGCGCGGCTGTTGACGCGATCGAGCCATTCAAGACTGGGAAGTTCAAGACCGCGCAAGGGCGGTCGCTTGCGCTTTAGACGGAAGGCGTGCACCAGGTACATCATGCCCGCGGCGAAACCGATCATGACCGCCACGGTCCCCAGAAGCAGAAGCAGACCGTGCACCGCGCCCCACCACTGCGAGGCGCGATCGACGGGAAACGGCTGCAAGTCGGCCCATAGCGCCGCGATCAGCACGAGTCCCAACACCAGCGGCAAAACGAACAGACCGATCGCGGTGCGAGGATGATAAAACGCCAGGTACAGATACGTCGCTGCCAGCACCCACGCCGCCAACAAGTACCAATCAAAGGCGCTCGAAAGCGGCGTCTGATCGGCGTCAACGGCCTCGTAGGCACGCGAAGCCAAGAACAGGCTGTGCGCCGCGAGCCCCGCGCCGGCGAACCCCACCATGATCGCCCCGCGAATGCCGCTGCGAAAGAACAGACGCGAAATCTCCAGCACCAGCGACACCGCGTAGCTGGCGGCGAAACAGACGATCTCGATTCCGGCCAACATGGGTTGTCACCACCGGCCGGCCTACGCCGGCCGCTCGCTGCGGGAGGTGAGGACCGCGCGGCTAGGGTGCGGTCCCCTCATCGCTGTCCAGGCCATATTGCTTGAGTTTCTTGTGCAGCGTATTGCGGTTGATTCCCAACCGCGCGGCGGCCTTGATTTGTACGTTGTCCAGCGTGGCCATCACCTGGGCGATCAGTTCGCGCTCGACGCGGTTGACGATTTTTGTGTGGAGGCTGTCTTCGTTGGGTCCGGCGTCGGTGAGTCCCTGCTGCACCAGCTCGTAGGTAAGCGTCTCCAGATCGGCCGGCCGCGATCGGCCCCCCCGTGGGTACCGATTGCGTAGAACCGCATCGGGCAGGAGGTCGGTCGTGATTTCATCTCCCGGCGCCAGCACCACCGCGCGCTCGATGTAGTTTTGCAATTCGCGGACGTTGCCGGGCCAGTGGTACTCCTCCAGCGCCTTGAGCGCCGGGGCGTCAATGTGGACTACGTAGCGGTCGTTCAGCTCGTTGTAGAAATTGAGAAAATGGGTGACCAGCTCGCGCACGTCCTCGCGCCGCTCGCGCAGGGGGGGCAACTGAATGGGAACGACGTTCAAGCGGTAGTACAGGTCCTCGCGAAACTGGTCTCGTTCGACTTCCTCCATCAGGTCTCGGTTGCTTGCCGCCACGACGCGCGTGTCGACACGGATCGTCTGCGTATCGCCCACGCGCTCGAACTCACGCTCCTGCAGCACGCGCAGCAGCTTCACTTGCAACTTGGGCGTGGTGGAGTTGATCTCATCCAGAAAGATCGTGCCGGTGTGGGCCGCCTCGAAGCGGCCGGTGCGATTGTTCACGGCCCCCGTAAACGAGCCGCGCACGTGGCCGAACAGCTCGCTTTCCAGCAGGCTCTCGCTCAAGGCCCCGCAGTTGACGCGCACGAAGGGGCCACCGGCGCGCCGGCTGAGCTGGTGGATGGCTTTGGCGATCAGCTCCTTTCCGGTGCCCGTTTCGCCCAAAAGCAGCACCGAGGCGTCGGACTGGGCCACTTGGCGCGTCAGCCGATACACACTGTCCATCGCCGCGCCCGAGCCGATCAGGCCCGTAATCGGCGGGCCAGTCGCTCTCGTGCCGGGCAATCGAACGGTGGGGCTCATGTGGGGAGTGTGGCGTCAGGCGCGGCAACGCCGCCCTCGAGCCACCGGGTTTATCCCGGTGGTCTTGCGCGTCCGGCCGCCTCCAGGTCGTCGAGGATCGATGCTAGAATTCGTTGCACTTCCTTTCCATCCGGCTCGCTGCGATTGTAATGGTCGTACTGCGAGAGGATGTCGGTGGTCGAGAGCAGGATGCCCCAGCGTCGAACATTCTGTCCAAAGGCCGCGGCCGCGGCCTGCCGGCGTTCGAGCGGCGCCGCGGCCTGGCTGGCCAGCGCCACGAGCGACTGCTGTGAGCTGGCGGCTGGCAAATTCGCCAACACTGCCGCGGCCTTCTCGGCGAGCACCGGCACGTGCAGGGCACGTTCGACAACCGGTGCAAGCGGCGCCAGGTCGTAGTCTTGGCGCTGTGCGGCGCTGAGCTTTGTCAGCCAATCGAGCGCTGCGCTCGCCTGGCGTAACCGTTCTTCACGGGACGCGGTGTCGCGATTCAGGAGCGTCGCAACCTGTCGCTCCAGCGCTTCGGGCGTGTGGGGCCGCATCACGGCCACGGTTCGTGGGTCTCCCTGCGCGAGCCGCTGCGCTGCATCCCATTGTTCAATGCCTGCCACGATTCCAACCGGAATTGCCGCTGTCCGCGCGTCGCGGCGCAACTGGAATAGCGCCTCGCGCGCCGTGGGGTGATCGAGCGTCACGTCGAGGAGCACCAACTCGACATCAGGAGATTCGCTCGCCAGCCGGAAGAGCTCGCGGCCGTCGGTCACCGACTGCGCGTCGTAGCCGAGCTCGACCAGCAGGCTCGTCACGCGCTCCGCCTCGTCGATCCGCGTATCGGCCACCAGTGCTCGCTTCGCCCCCGTCGAAGCAATCCAGAAGGCCAGCATTCGCGGCACGGCGCTCGACCCGGCGTAGGGCCCGGCGTGATCGAGCGTCAGCACCGCGTCGAGCGCCGTCAGCGCCAGCCGCCGATCGGCACGTTCGATCGCGCGAACGAGCGCGCCAGGCCGGCCGCCGTCGGTGTACAGCAACGCGGCATCCCCCGTCTGTCCGAGCAGCCGAACCACGAGCGTCGCCGCAGCCGGCAAATCCTCGGCAAGGCAGTAATCCAGCACATCGACGAACGCGGGCAGTCCGAATCGCTCTAGGGCGTCGCGCAGCGTTGCTTCGTCGGTCTCCGCGGAAGGTTTGTCACCGGACGACGACCGCAGCGACAGATCCTCCAGAAGAGCGGCCAGGTAGAGCCGCTGGGTGTCTCGATTCGCGGGCGCAAGCTCCAGCGCCCACTGGGCCAGGCGCCGGGCGCGCCACACCTGGGCTGCGCGCGGCGCGCAGGACCGCGCGACGACCTGGTTCTGCTTGTGGTCCCACTGCCAGATTTCCACTGGCTCGTTCGTGTCGTCAACCTCGGTTTGGTGATGCCTTAAAGCCTCGCGTGCTTCGGTCCGCAGCATCGTGGCCGCGGCCGCGGCGTCGGGCACGCCGCCGAGAACCTGGGCCAGCGCCGTTCCTACTGCCTGGCGAAGCGTTGGATCGGCATCTGGCGAATAGGCCAGGGCTAAGAGCTTGGGCACCGCAGCACGAGCGCGGAGTCGACCGAGCGCCTCGGCGACATGGGCTTGAAGCGGGGCGTCGGTGGCTTCCAACGTGGCGGTCAAAGGCGCAATCGTCATTGGCCCCAATTCCACGAGAGCATCTATAACCGTGGGGTGCTCTTGCGCTCGCTTCGGATCCGCCAACACCGCCAAGAGCGGCGCCACGGCGTATTCTCGCGCCGAGCGCAGGCGCACTATCGCGCTGTGACGCGCGCCACGCGCCGGGTCGCCAAGCTGCGCGGCCAGCTCCGCCAATCGCGCCGGATCGCGAGCGGCGCGCTGCGTGGCGCTAATGATCGCCTCGACCAATTGCGTCGCCTCGGGATTCAATTCCTTTTGCCGCGCAATCTTCATGAACTGCGCCGTGCTGAATCGCTCTGCCAATTGAATCAGAGTCGCGTCGTCGAGCTTGGGCTCCAGCAGCCGCTGCATGTATGGTTTGGCAAGGGGCGCATGCCCAAGATCAATCAGCAGGTTGAGAATCCGAACCACGTCGGCCGGCGTTTCGGCCGGGAAGTCGAGGACCGCTTGAACTGTCGGATCCAACGGTGTCACAGCTTCGGTCGCGCCCGGCTGTTGATCAGCCGGCGTGCCGGCGTCAGCAGCTTGCGGCCGTGGGGCATCCGGCGCGGGAGGCACGGCCGCATCACCCGGCTGCGCGCGCAACGGTGCATCCACCGCGCTGGCGAGGCAAAGCACGCCGATCAACAAAACGCCTCGGCACAATGGTCGATTCATTCGCCCGCTCCTCGCAACGCTTCACTCGATAGTTGTTCCTTCCATGCCAAAACCTGTCGCGCTACTTCTGGCGGCGCGGTCGAGCCGTAGCTGACAAAGGCCTCGACGGCACGCCGCGCGCCGAGCACCTCGTACACCGACTCGTCGACGCTAACACCGGCGCCGCGCATCTCGTCAAGCGATAATTCGGCCAATCGTCGGTTGCGCTCCATGGCGCGCCGCACGAGCTCGCCCACCTGTTGGTGAGCCGTGCGCTGCGGCACGCCGCGGCGAATCAACCATTCCATCAGTGTGGTCGCGTCGAGGTAGCCCGCCTCGAGCCGCGCCGCGATGCTTTCGCGCCGCAGCTCGGCTGCGGCTACGATCGCAGTGGCCATTTCCAGGCAGGCGTCGAGCGTGTCCACCGAGTCGAACAGGCGCGGCTTGTCTTCCTGCAGGTCGCGGTTATAGGCCAGCGGGAGCCCTTTGATCAGCATCAACAATGCCTGCAAGTTGCCCACCACGCGCGCCGTTTTGCCGCGAATGAGCTCCAGCACGTCGGGGTTCACCTTTTGCGGCATGATCGAGGAACCCGTGCAGAACGACTGCGGCAGCGCCAGGAAATCGAACTCCAAGGTCGACCACAGGATCCATTCCTCGGCCCACGAGCTGAGATGCGCGGCAGTCAGCGCACAGACAAAGGCCAGCTCCACCACGAAATCGCGATCGCTCGAAGCATCGAGACTGTTGGCGGCCACTTCGTCGAAGCCCAACCGCCCGGCGACAAACTCGCGGTCGATTGCGAGGCTCGTTCCCGCCACGGCCGCACCTCCCAGCGGCAGAACGTTCACACGTCGCCGGCAATTGGCCAGTCGTTGTCGATCTCGCTCAAGCTTCTCGCAATAGGCCAGCCAGTAATGCGGCGCCAAGACGGGCTGCGCGCGCCGCAGGTGCGTGTACGCCGGCAAGACCACGTCGATGTCTTGGTCGCATCGACCGACGAACGCCGTTTGTAACGCCGCTAGTCTGGCATCTAGCCGGTCGATCGCCTCTCGGCACCAGAGGCGCAGGTCGGTCGATACCTGATCATTGCGGCTGCGAGCTGTGTGCAGCTTGCGGCCGATATCGCCCAATCGCTCAATCAGTGCATGCTCGACGTGCATGTGAATGTCTTCAAGCTCAGCACGAAACGGCAACAGTCCTTGCTCAATTTCACGGCGTATATCGCCCAACACCTGCCCAATTTGCTGGCATTCAGCCTCAGAGAGCAAACCGACGTTGTTCAACATTTGAGCATGTGCGAGCGAAGCTTCAATCGTTTGCCGATAGAGCCGATGGTCGTAGCTGATGCTCTCGGTGAATCGCTCCACTCGGGCGTCCGTCGGCTCGCTGAAGACTCCTCCCCATGGTTTCTCGTGCACGAGTTTGGCTCTCTCGCAGCGTGCCTCTTGGATCAGAGCAAAAACTTCAACCTATGAAATCTAAAAGACTTACGGCGGACTGTCAACTTTCCGGTCGCGCAACGATGTTGTCCGTTCGCAGGTTGACTAACCCGTTACGGCCGGAAACACAAATGACAGGATACATTCGGTAACATTAGTCAATATAGTAAGTTACGTCAAAATAATTGACTCCGCTGCTCAATTCTGATAGCGTTAGCTGCGTCGGTGCGTTGGTGGTTCGGACTGCACGTCTTTGCAGGCCAACTAACAGGGAACTCCGGTGCAATTCCGGGACGGCCCCGCCGCTGTAACCGAGTGCCACGAGGGCGCCACCATCTAGGCCATTGTCGCTCCGCCATTCGCGGCCCAAGCCGCCGCGGAAGCGATGAGAAGGCGTGGTGAGCCCCAGCTCGGAAGTCAGAAGACCTACCAGCGCGGTACTCGGTAGCGCTCTGCGAGGGACAGACGCTCGGGCGTTATTTGGTCGAAATTCGCTGTGCGCCACGGCAATGCTCCTCAACCGGTGCGCTGTGTGCCGGTGGCTATTCGTCAACCAGCGGCGGCGCCGCGCGGCGTGACGCTCATCGAGCTGTTGGTCGTCATCGTGGTGATCGGGTTGTTGGTCGCACTCTTGTTGCCAGCCGTGCAGTCCGCGCGCGAGTCGGCTCGGCGGACCGCCTGCGCCCACAACTTGCGGCAGATCGGCTTGGCGTTGCACGCCTACCATCAGACGTATGGTTTTTTCCCGCCCGGTGGTGTCGAGTGGCGGCCACCGGGCGGCACGCGCGAAAAGCAATTGGCCTGGTCCGTCTTCTTGCTTCCCTATCTCGACCAGCAGCCGCTCTACGACGCGCTCGACCTTGGCGCGGCCTTTGACAGTGCGCGAAACAGCGACGCGGCGGCCCAAGTCGTGACGGTTTACGTCTGTCCGACAACGCCGCGTCAAACGAATCTCGTCGAAGGCCGCGGCGCGTGCGATTACGGCGGCATCTATGGCGAACGGATCTATTGGCCCGGACGGCCGTTGGCGCAGGTCCGCAATAGCCCGCCCAAGGGAACGATGCTCTACGATCACGATCGGCCCGTTCGCATCAGCTCCATCCGCGACGGTTTGTCGTCAACGCTCGTGGTCTCCGAAGACGCCCAGTGGCCCGAGGGGCAATGGATCAACGCGCGGAATGTGTTTGACCAGGCATTCGGGATCAATCAGGCGCCGTCGTTCGAGAACGATATTCGCAGCGGACACACCAAGGGGGCCAACGGGCTTTTCGCGGACGCATCCGCACGGTTTCTGCTCGAGCAATTGGATCTGCGCGTGCTGGCGGCGATCTGCACTCGCGCGGGCGAGGAGGCGGTGGGTGATTTTTGAATGACGGGGCTAAGACGAGGGGCTGAGATGGCGCTATGGTGGGGCGTGGCAATTGTGGAGAACGGGAGCGATTTATGAGATACCTCGTTTCAGCGCTGGTTGCGTGTTTTGGGTCGCTATTGCTTGTGGCTGTCTTTGAGCCGGCCGTGGCGGCCACCGTGACGGTTGACTTCGAGGACGAGGAGCTCGAGCTGCCGCCGGATTCGTATTACAACGGTTCGGACCAGGCCGGCGGGTTCACGAGCCGCGGCGTGTTTTTTCCCAATGATTACGACACCTTGTTCGGCATCTGGGCCGGCTGGTCGTATTCGAACATGACGGACACCACGACGCCGGGCTTCGGCAACCAGTACAGCGCCTATACAGGCGAAGGGGCCGCCGGATCGGCAACGTACGCCGTCGGATTTCAGAGTGAGTTCACGGCCGTTTATCCGCTAATTCCCATTCCCGAGCACTTCGCGCCCCAGTCGCTGTCGATCACCAACACGACGTATGCCGCGCTCTCGATGCTCTTGGGTGATGCGTTCGCCAAGCAATTCGGCGGCGAGACCGGCGACGACCCCGATTGGTTTCTCTTGAGCATCATCGGGCTGGACGCGGCGCTCGAGCCCATTGGCACGGTCGAGTTTTATCTGGCTGATTATCGCTTCACCGATCCGGCGGATGACTATGTGCTGGATGAGTGGACGGTGGTGGACGTGTCGTTGCTCGCCGAGGCGCGTACATTGAAGTTCGCGCTTAGCTCGTCTGACGTGGGCCCGTTTGGCATGAACACGCCGGCCTATTTCGCGCTAGACAACCTGCTGTTGGCGTGCTCGCTGCCGGGCGACGTGGACGACGACGGAGAGGTGGATTTTCAGGACTTTCTGGTGTTGCAGGCCGGCTACGGCGCCACTACTGGCGCCGAGCGGAGCGATGGAGACCTCGACGACGACAACGACGTCGACTTCCAGGATTTTCTGGTCCTCCAGGCCCACTACGGCGACATGTGCGATACACTGGCCGCGGCGACAAGTGCCAGCGCGGCCAGTGTGCCGGAGCCTGCAAGCTGGTTAATGTGCCTCGTGGGGGCCGCGGCACTTGCGATTCGTGCATTCGCCCGTCGCGCTGCATCCAAGCCGAGCCGGCGAATTTGATTGCAACATTCGAGGGGAATTCGATGAGCATCGTGCATGAACAGAACCGCCGTGCCTGGGATGCGACAGCGCGGCGTGGGCGCCGGTTCACGCAGGCGGCCACCGAACGCGAGTTGGCCGCGCCGCTAAAGTTTCTGGATGCCTGTGGCTGGCTGGGGCCGAGCGTCCGTGGGCTGCGCGTTCTGTGCCTGGGGGCGGGCGGTGGTCGCCAGAGCGCGCTCTTTGCCGCCGCCGGTGCGATCGTCTCGGTCGTCGACATTAGCGGCGAGATGCTCGCGCTCGACGAGCAGGTCGCACGCCGTCACGGGCTGGAAGTGCGGACCATCAAGAGCTCGATGGACGACCTTTCGCGGCTCGAAGCGGACGAGTTCGACCTCGTCTGGCAGCCGGTGAGCACGTGTTACGTGCCGCGTGTCGTGCGAGTCTATCGCGAAGTCGCGCGCGTGTTGTGCGCTGGCGGCGTCTACGTCAGTCAGCATAAGCAGCCCGCCAGCTTGCAGGCCGATGTCGCGCCGAGCGGTGGCGGTTACCTGCTGCGCGAGCCCTACTATCGCGACGACCCGCTTCCGCCGGTGTCCGGCAGCCTGCACCGCGAGCACGGCACGCTGGAATACCTGCACCGCTGGGAGGAGCTCGTGGGCGGACTTTGCCGTGCGGGCTTCGTCATCGAGGACTTGGTTGAGCCGCTGCATGCCGAGGCGAGCGCCGAGAATGGTTCGTTCGCCGACCGCAGCCGTTACCTGCCGCCTTACGTGCGGATCAAAGCGCGGCGCGTCGGCGCGTCACGGCCGGCCCAGGTTCCAGTGAAAACCGTGTGGGTTCCTTGAAGCAGTCGCCTTGCTTGCGCGACTCCGGGGGCTAACGCCCCCGGCTCGGCGGCCTACTCGATGTGCTCAGCCGCGCTCTCAAAAGCGTACGGGCGTGGTCGAAAAGGGGATCGGGGCCAGGCAGAAGATTGGGATCGCCAGCGATGCGAAACCCAGGAGGCGGCGCCAGGGGCCGATTTCGGCGCGATCATCGGCGGTCGGCGGGTGGTCCGTGCCGATCATCATCACCAAGACGAGCATCAGCAGCCAGCCGTATTGCTCGTAGATGACGATGAAAACCATCGCCGCCAGGATCAAAAGCCGCGCCAGCGCATGGGCGCGATTGCCCAAAAGTGCATAGGCCACGTGTCCCCCGTCGAGCTGACTCACTGGCAGCATGTTCAGCCCCGTAACGAGCAATCCCACCCAACCGGCCATCAACAGCGCGTTCATGTAGAGCTCTGTACCCGGCGGCAACTCGGGGCGCAACAGCGGGATCAGTGCCTTGACCAGGAGCGGATCGCCGAACCACATGCCGCTCGCTGTCACGTCGCGCACCGGCTGTGCCATGACGATACCGGCCATCGTAATCGGGATCGCCAGCACCAGGCCTGCCAGCGGCCCCGAGATGCCGATATCGAACAACTGCCGCCGGTCGGCGCGCGATCCTTGCATGCCGATCACCGCTCCCATTGTGCCCAGAGGGCTGAACGGCATGGGGATAAAGTACGGGAGGCTGGCGGGAACATGATAGCGCAATGCTTGTAGGAAATGGCCCATTTCGTGCGCCAGCAAGATGCCCATTACGGCCACCATGTACACCGTGCCGCCGTGCAGGAACGTCGTCATGCACGTGAGCAGGAACAACATGACGGGCAGAATGATCCGCCTGCGACTGACTCGCCGTGGCGGCAGCGGCGGCACCCAATCGACCGGCTCGGCCTGCACCGGGATGGCGAACGACTCGAACGGCTCGGCCGCCGCCGGGAATTCTCGCCTTGAGGGCCAGTCAAACTGTTCCGATTCCATGTGCCGATATCCCGCTGGTAATGTCGTCAGAGCATTTGTATTCACGCGGCCGCCGGTTGTCTACCTCGACGAGCGATCCGCCGCCGCAACCCCCACGCCAATAATGACCCTAATACGACGCTCGCGATGACCACCCGGCCCAAGATCACCCAATAACTGCGTAGGACCGCTTGCGTCCGCGCCAGTTGCTCGCGTGCCTCGGGCAGCTCGGGCTGGATGCGTAGCGACTCGCCAAGGTGGAACGCCGCTTCGCGGAACCGCCCAAGCTGCGCCAGCGCCAACCCACGGTTGGCATGCGCCTGGTAAAAGTCCGGGTTGAGGAAAACCGCCCTCCCGTAGTTGTCGGTCGCGGCGGCCAGATCGCCCCAGCCGAATTGGACCTCCGCCTTGTTGAAATAGGCGTCGGCGTTTAGCGGGTCCAACCGAATCGCCTTGCGGAAGTGTTCGATGGCCTGCACCCTCTGACCCTGTGAGCCGAGGACCATGCCCGCGTTGTTGTGAGCCTTCGAGTAGCTCGGATCGAGGCGCATCGCTTCTTCGTAACAAGCGGCGGCCTGCGCATGGCGATTGGACGAGAACCAGGCGTTTCCCAGCCGTAGATGCGCCTCGGCGTTGTGCGGTTCGAGCCGCACATGCGCTTCGAATTGGGGGACTGCTTCCGCGTATCGGCCCAGCTTTGCCAGCGCCTCGCCCAGCGCGCGATACGCCTGTGCCGCTTTTGCGTCCAGGCGGATCGCCTCGCGGTAGTGGACGATCGACTCCTCGTAGCGGCCGCGGTCGAAGAAGCGGTCTCCCATTTCAATCTGGTGGCCAGGCAGGTTCTGGTCCCAGCCAATCGCGCTGGCCAGTCGCGGTACCCAGTTGGTTTCGGAGGTACGAAAGATTTCTCGCCACGGTACGACCGTCTCATGCGAGATCGGTTGAAAGATTCGTCGCGGCGCATCGAATTCCAGTCGCAGATTGAGATCCGTATTGAGTGTCTTGGACGGATCGCGCGCCAAGAGCTGCTTCAAACCCGAGGTGTCCAGGATGAAGTGCCGCAACAGCAGCCGCCTTGGGTCGGCGGTCTGGAAGTAGCGCTCGAAGTCCTGCCGCACGGCCGGCGTCTTGGCCAACAGTCGCTCGACCGCCGCCATCGTCGAAGGTCCAAAGTCCAAGGGCGCCATCGACGCCATGATCAGCGTATCTTCTCCCTCGCGGCGCGTGGTGAGCATCGCCGCGTGGGGGAAGACCGACAGCAGCGTCCGCAGAATCAGGTGATACTCGGCGGCGGTGAACTGATATGTCTGCACCCATTGCTCGAAAAGTCCTCCCGGCCGCAGCCGCCGCGCAACCGTCTCGTAGAACTCGCGCGTGAACAAATTCGAGACGCCCGCCATCCACGGGTTCGATGGCTCGGAGATGATCAAATCGAACTGTTTTGGGCTGGCCTGCAGAAAGTTGCGGCCGTCGTCCAGCACGATGTGAAACCGCTTCGAGCGCTCGGGGCGATGGTTCACCGCGACGAAATGCTTCGAGGCGGCGAATACCGCCGGCTCGATTTCGCAGCAAGTCACCTGGGTGTCAGGAACCAGCAGGCTTGCGCCGGGCGTCGTCCCGCTCCCAAAACCGATCACCAGCACGTCGCGGGCGCTCGGCCGAAAAAACCGCGGAAAATACGCCGACCCAAGCTGCGTGTTCATATCGCCGGCGGTACTCGCGTCGATCTTGCCGTTCACGCGCAGCGAGCGATCGGGGCCTTCGGCCGTCACCAGCACGTTGGAGGCGGGTCCCTCGCGGAAATAGAGTAGCCGGCGTGGGAGGGAAACCTCGACCCCGCGGCGGCTGTAAAGATACAAACCGAGGTTGGTTGCCATGGGGTCGGTGGGCCGAGCGGCCAGCCAGACGATCACGCCGCCGATCACCGCCGCGGTCGTCCATTGCAGCCACCGCGTCCGCGCCGGCTTTTCGGATACGTGAGGGCTACCCTCCTGGGCTCGCCGATGAAATCGTGGCAACTCCGCCGCCAACAATGCCAAGACCGCCGCGAAGTACATCGCCACGGCGATCGCCACGGCGCCGTGGCTCCCCCAGCGCGGAATCAGCCATGACGATGTGAGGATGCCTCCGGCGATGGCGCCGGCCGTGTTCCAGGCGTACACGCTGCCGACCGTCCGCCCCACCTCCGCGACCTGCCGGCGTGAAAAGGCCACCAGCATCGGAAAAAGCATTCCCATGCACAAGGCCGGCAAGAGCTCGACCACGCCACTGGCGCCGGCGCACCATAGCGCGTTCAGCGCCGCATTGGCGCGCTGTTGCCTTACGTCTCCGATCATTCGGCACGCCGGGGGGATGAGCGCCATGCCCAGGACCGTCGTGGCGGTCAACGCCACGGTGATGACCAACAGGGATTCAATCCGTGTCCGCGCGCCGCGCAGCCAGGCGTGAAACGCCAGGCTACCCAGCGCCATTCCGACCAGGATCACGAACAGCGACGCCGTGAACGCATAAGTCGATCCGCCCACCACCAACGACAACTGCCGTGCCCACGTCATCTGCAGCACGAGCGCCGCCGCGCCGGTGAGCGCCGCCGCCGCCAGTACAAAGCGGTAACAAGTCGCGCCAGTCGTGACTTGCACTTGGTTCGGAGACGGACCACCGGCATCAAGCCCGTGGCTCGCTGAGCCGCGCGCGGCCGTATCGAGTGGCTCAAGACGACGAGCCAGTCCGATTGCCGCCAGTCCGATCGCCACGTTGCCGGCCGCCGCGAGATTTCCGCTCCACAACAATCCGATTGCCGGCAACAGGTGGAACCCGCTCAGATAGCAGCCGGCCGCGGCCCCAAGCGTGTTGACGGCATACAGGCCGCCCACGGCCTGATCGAGCGCCCCATCACGCGATGTAAACTGGCGGACCAAAAGCGGCAGCGTGGCGCCCATCATGGCGCACGCCGGACCAATCACCAGGAATGTGACCGCGAAGCGAACGGCGAACTCGAGCACCACACTCTCGGGCAGCAGCCGCTCGATGGCCGGCGATAGACTCGCGGCGAGCTTGATCTCCAGCGGCACCAAGAGGGCGGCGAGCCCGATGCCGATCTCCAAGATGCCGTACCACCAAAGCGGCCGGCGGACGGTGTCGGCTGCACGGCCGCCAAGGTGCGCGCCCACGCCGAGGCCGCCAAGAAACGACGCGGCGACAGCCGCCATCGCCAAAGTGGAGCTGCCCCAGACGTGCGTGAACCGCTTGAACCAGATGACCTCGTAAACGAGACCGGCGGCGCCGGAGAGAAAAAACAAGCTCGCCACCGCAGCCGTGGTAGCTGACCACCCTGTCCACAAGGGGCCACGCGGCTTACCTTCCTTGGGCTGGCCAGACGCCGATCGCCCACGACGCGCGGTGCTCACGCGATGATGTCCCAGATCGGCTGACCGCGGTCGATGTCCAGCCGCCGCCGGCCGGGGATCTCAAGCTGCCGCGCGTCGAGCCCCAACTGGTGCAGGACCGTGGCGTGGATGTCGGTCACGTACCGCGGGTGTTCGACGGCAAAGAAGCCCAGCTCGTCGGTGGCGCCATGTATGACGCCGCCCTTGATCCCACCCCCGGCTAGCCACGCACAGAATCCGTTTGGATGGTGGTCGCGTCCGGTCCCCTGGGCCCCGGGAGATCGGCCGAACTCGGTTCCGCACACCACCAGCGTTTCGTTCAAGAGTCCGCGCTGCTTCAGATCGGCCAACAGTCCGGCGATCGGCTTATCGACCTGCGCGGACAACTGGCCGTGGCCTTTCTTGATTTCGGAGTGCGAATCCCACGCTCCACCCCCACCGCCTCCATGGAACAACTGCACGAAGCGCACGCCGCGCTCGACCAGCCGCCGCGCGACGAGGCAAGTTCGCCCAAAGGGCTCCGTGACCTTGTCGTCCAAACCATACAACTGGTGCGTGGCGGCGGTCTCCATCTCCAGACCGAGCGTCTCGGGCACCGCCGTTTGCATGCCGAAGGCCAGTTCGTAGGAGCGGATGCGCGCACGCAGGTCGGCGTCGTCGGGGTAATCAATGCCGGCGAGCTGATTGAGCCGGCCAATCAAGCTGAACTCGGCCGCCTGTTCCTCGTGCAAAACACCGCGGCCGGCCGGTGCGACGAACGGCAACGGCTCCTTTCCGTCGATGGCTAGCCGCACGCCGGCATACTCCGGTCCCAGATAGCCCGCCCCGTGCGTCCACTCGCCGCCGCAGCAGTCGCCGGTGGGCTCTCCCAGCACTACGTATTCGGGCAGGTTCTGGTTCAGCGTGCCCAGGCCATAGGCGATCCACGCGCCGATTGTGGGGAGCGCACCCTCGCGTGGATGGCGGCCGGTGTGCCAGGTGAGCTGCGTGCCGTGATCGTTGTGGATGGTCCAGAGCGAACGCACGACCGCCAGGTCGTCGGCCCTGTGGCCGACATGTTGGAACCAGTCGCCGACCTCCAAGCACGACTCGCCGTATTTTTTGTATCCGGTTTGCAGCCCCATCAACTGCGTCCGTCCGCCATGCGCCGGGTTGATGCCCACGAGGTTTTTGTTCACGCGATCGGCATCCAGCGCGTCCTTGTAGGGGGTGTCGCTGATTGATTTGCCGTCGTACTGGGTCAGCGCCGGTTTGATGTCGAAGGTCTCGACGTGGCTCACCCCGCCGCAGAGAAAGATCCAAATGACCGAGCGTGCTTTTGGCGGCGCGATGACGGGCGACGGTGCGGCCTCGTTCATGCCGGCCGCAAGCGTACGCGCGTCGCGCGCCAGCATCGCCCCCAGCGCCAAACCCGTGAAGCCCATCCCCGTGTCGGCCAGAAACGATCGTCGCGTGATGCCGCGACAGCATGCGAGGGTGGTCGAACGGTCGGTCGGTGTCATACAGTCGTCCTTCAGATTGGCGGAGCGTCGTCACCACACACCAACCCGAGGCGCAAGCCGAGGGATGCTGGCGCGAGCTGTAGGGTTAGACCGCGCGGTGGATCGTCGCGCGCAGATGCGTCACCGTCTCGGTTAGCGCTCGGCGTTGGGTCAGCCGGACGAGCGAAATGGAACATCCCTCGGCTTGCGCCTCGGGTTGGTGTGACGTGCATCGCTCTACCCACTCTTTAGCGAATCATCACGAAATCATTGTGGTTCAGCAACACATGGACCAGATTCTCGCGAGCACGCAGCCGTGCATCGCACGACGGAAGCGCCACGTCAGCGGGCGTTTGTGCAACATCGACGAGTCGAGACTGTTGATCGCTGAAGAATCGGCTTCGCTCGTCCAGAAAACCGAGGCAGGTCTCGCGTTCCTCCTTGGTAGCCGACCGCGATAGCACCTGTTCGAATGCGGCGTCGAGAAAACCGGCCGCCTCGGGGACCTGCTCTGAAAGCTTGCGCGCCAAGAGCCGCGACTGCTCGATCGCCAGCGGACTGTTGGCCAGCGCCAGCGCCTGCTGCGGCACGATGCTCTCCTTGCGGCGGTAGCACTCGGTGACGGCCGGCGCGTCGAACAGTTTCAAGAACGTCATCTGCTTTTCGGCGGCATGGCGGAAGTAGAGGCTGCGCCGCCGTGCGGTGAGCCCCTGGGCGTGGTCGAGCTCTGGCCCCCCCATTGTCAGGTCCAATTGCCCGGCGACGTGGAGGACCGAGTCGCGCACAAGCTCGGCCTCCAATCGGCGCGAGCTCATCCGCCACAGGAAGCGGTTGTCTGGATCGGTTTCGGCACACGCCTCGTCCGGGGTGGAGGCCGTGCGGTAGACGCTCGACATCACGATCAGCCGGTGCAGATGCTTCATCGACCAGGGCGCCGCCGCCTGCGTGCGCGGTTCAGCAGCAGCGAACCACGAAGGTTCCATCAATTCCGCGGCCAGCCAATCCAATAGGTCCGGATGCGTCGGCGGCGTTCCGTTCTGGCCAAAGTCGGTGACACTCTCCACAATCGCACGGCCAAAATGCCGCAGCCAAATTTGGTTCACCGCCACCCGCGCGGCCAGCGGGTTTGAACGATCAACCAGCCAGCGCGCCAGCGCCGTGCGGCGCCCGGTTGTCGTCGCGGGGTAGGTATCGGTGAGCGGCGAATACTCGCCGTTGGATTTGAAGATCGCCTCGGCCGCTGCATCACGTTTTTTCGTGGCTTCGGCGACCTTGGCTTCTGCCTCGGCGAGCGCTTGCTTTTGTTTTTCGTTGGCGGTTTCCGCCGGGTGTTTCATCGCCAGCTCGACCAGTTGGCGCTCGGCCGCCAACTGCTCTTCTTCCGCTCGGCAGAGCACCGCGATACGCTCAGCGTTGGCCGCTGTCTGCTTCAAGGCGGCGGCGTCGGCGGCAGGCGGGTTGGAATAGCGAGCGCGGTCTGCCGCGATTCGCGCCTCAAGCGACGCCAACTCCGCACGCGCGGTCGCTCGTGCCTTTTCCGCCACGGCGAAGTCGATGCTCGCTCCGCCGGTATTCGCCGCGAGCGCCGCCTCGGCCTCCGCGAGGCGCCCGCGCGCTTGCTCCAACGATTCGGTTTGGATGTAAAGTTGCAAGCCGGGGTAATACACCTCTGCCGGCAGCGAGATGGGTTCCGCTCGGTACTCGCCGCCGAGAAAGGCCGGCACGCCGGGTTCGATTTTCGTATCCTTGTCGGGCGCGCGTTCATCGCCGCGGACGAACAAGTAGGTGACGGCCGCCGAGTCCGCGTCGAAGGCACGCGGCAGGCCGTTCTTCTTGATGTCCGCTTCACCCGGCAGCCGGTCGGTCCGCACGTTATGCGGCTCGAAAATCGCACGAGCGCGATAATATTCCACTTGCCGAATCGGGTCGTAACGGTGATCGTGGCACCGTGCGCATTCGAGCGTAATGCCCAAAAACGCCTGCGCCGTGTGGTTCAGCGTGTCTTGCAGCCACTGCTCGCGGCTGAGCAGCTTGTAGTTTCGCGCGAGAAAGCCCGTCGCTCGCAGGCGTTTCTCGTCGGCGGGCGCCAGCTCGTCGGCCGCGAGCATGTCGACCACCATCTGGTCGTAGGGTAGGTCGGCATTGAGCGATTCGATGATCCAATCGCGCCAATGCCAGATGTGCGGCAGGCTGTCGCGGACCTGCTCGCCCCAGCCCGCCCAGTCGCTATACCGCCAGACGTCCATCCAGTGCCGGCCCCAGCGCTCGCCGTAATGCGGGCTGGCGAGCAGCGTCTCGACGACTCGTTGCCAGGCGTCGGGCGAGGTATCGGCCAGGAATTCGCGCAGCTCGTCGCGCGTCGGCGGCAGCCCGATCAGGTCGAAATAGACTCTGCGCAAGAGTACGTGTGGCGGTGCCTCGGGGCGCGGCGTTAGCCCGTGGCGCCGATGTTCGGCGGCGATGAAGGCGTCGATCGGGGAGCGGGCCCAGCCGTCATCTGCGACATCGGGAACCGCCGGTCTGCTAACCTGCTCGAACGGTGCCCAGCGATACGCCGCGTTTTCGGCGCGGAACTCAGCAAGCGTGAGTCGCGCGGTTTCGAGTTCCTCGGCGGTCGGCACGTCGGCATGTCGCCCCGGCTGATGCCCGGAGAGAATTTCCAACTCGTTGGCCACGCCGTCGCCGTCGGCATCTTCGTCGGCTATTCGCTGCAAGCGCGCCGGGATGATGGACGGCTGATCGAGCTTTTCGAGTTCCTCGCCAAGCACACGCAGCCGCACGCCGAACGGATTGTGCGGCGGCGCCTCGGCATCGAAGGAGTCGGGGTCGTCCACCTCTTCGCGCGACAGGTGACACGTCGTACAGGCGTTGAGCGACACGGCCAGCCGCGCGCCGTAGTAGCGAGTTAGACTCTGCTTGTGCGGGGGACGTGCGGATGCTCGATTCGCGATCGCGAGAAAAAGCGCGCAAAGCGATGCTAATATCACACGCGCAACACGCGAGCGAACGCTCGAAAACCGCATGGTCGGGGAACCCTCGTGCTGCCAGCAGTGTAACACGAATTCCGCGTGGCCTGTACACCATAGAGTCTTCATGATGGCAGGGCGAACCCAGGCGGATACACATTTTTCATAGCCAATCCCGAAGGGATTGAATCATTCAGCCCTGGGTTGCGGCGTAGCCGCTACCCAGGGTACGGATCACATCGAAGGCGCCAACGCTGAAGGCGTTGAATCACGGCGCGCATCGGATACAACCCATGCAGGATTGCCGGTGGGCGCGGGGCCGGTATCCCAGGGTAGCGGCATGCGCCGCAACCCTGGGCTGAAAGCTGGAATCCCGTTGGGATACACGCCGTGCACTCGGCCGCCAATTCAACAACATCGTCGGTCACCGTTCGCAAATGACATTTGCCAGCGACGACTCCGCATTCGCACAATCAGAAGGCGACGTGAATCTCTCCGCGCGCCGCGATGAGTGGCAGCAAGGGGCGTTGGACGATGAGACGCGCGAGCTCTTGGCCGACGATGCACGCTGGTTTCTGCACCAGTCCCTCTCCACGCCCTGCCTCAACGCTCTGCGCCACTGCGAGGGAATCTACATTGAAGATCTCCAAGGGCGGCGCTACATGGACTTTCACGGCAATTGCGTCCACCAGGTGGGTTTTGCCAATCCGGAGGTCATCGCCGCCGTCAAGTCGCAACTTGACGAGTTGTCGTTCTGCACGCGGCGGTATACGAACCGCATCGCGGTCGAATTGGCGCGGAAGCTGGCGGAGCTCGCGCCGGGAAATCTCGACAAGGTGCTCTTCTGTCCCAGCGGCACGGCCGCGGTGGGCATGGCGATCAAGCTGGCGCGCGTCGCCACCGGCCGACACAAGACGATCTCCATGTGGGACTCGTTCCACGGCGCGTCGCTCGACTGTATCTCGATCGGCGGCGAGGAGGTGTTTCGAGCAGGTGTCGGGCCGCTTCTGCCCGGCGCGGAGCACGTGCCGCCGCCGGACGAGTATCGGTGCTTGTGGGAATGTACCCGCCGCGGCGGATGCGACCTCAAGTGTGCGCGTTTTGTCGAGTATGTGCTGGAGAAGGAAGGGGACGTGGCCGCGGTGATCGCCGAGCCGATGCGTTCCACACCCATCATTCCGCGCCGCGAGTATTGGCAGACCGTGCGCGAGGCATGCAACCGGCACGGGGCGCTATTGATCTTCGACGAAATTCCGACCGCGCTGGGCCGCACCGGCGCCATGTTCGCCTGCGAGCATTACGACGTCGTGCCCGACATGCTGGTATTGGGCAAGGGACTCGGGGGCGGCATCATGCCCCTGGCGGCGCTCGTGGCACGAGCCGATCTGGACGTCGCGGCCGATCGCGCCCTGGGTCACTACACGCACGAGAAGAGCCCGGTCGCCTGCGCGGCAGGCCTGGCGACACTCCGCTTGATCGAGGAGCGCGGGCTGATCGAGCACGCGCGCCGACTGGGCGAACGGGCCTTAGCGCGAATGCGCGGAATGATGGACCGCCATGCACTGATCGGCAACGTCCGCGGCAGGGGGTTACTCTTAGGTATGGAGCTGGTCGTCGATCGCACGACCCGCGCGCCCGCGTTCAAGGCCGCCGAAGAAGTCATGTACCGAGCGTTCGACCGTGGCCTGAGTTTCAAGCTCACCATGGGCAATATCATCACGCTCACGCCAGCGCTCATCATCACGGAAGACGAGCTCGACCGCGCACTCGATATCCTCGATGCCTGCGTAGGTCAGGCACTCTGTGCCTGACCGCGCCGCACAGCAGGTTCGTCTCTGGCCGTCAGAGCGACAAGGGTCACGGAATAGTCACTCGACCGCCGGAGGCGACGACCGTCTGGCCGGTCATGAAGCTCGATTCGTCGCTCAACAGAAAGCGGATCACGGCGGCGATCTCCTCGGGCTGGCCGATGCGCCCCATGGGCGTTTCGGCGATGACCCTCTGCATTGTCTCGGGCGCCAGGACATGGGCCATTTCGGTTTCGATCAGTCCAGGGGCGACACAATTGATTCGTACGTTGTAGGGCGCCAGCGCCTCAGCACAGCAGCGCGTCAGCGCGATGACGCCTGCCTTGGCCGTCGAGTAGTGAATCTGCATCTGCCGCGGTCGCAGCGCCGCGATGGACGAGAGCGTAACGATCCGTCCGAAGCGCCGCTCGATCATTTCGTCCTTCACGGCAAAGACGACCAGGTAGGTTCCGTTCAAGTTCACGTCGATCGTCTCGCGCCACCGCTCATAGTCGAGCGCGCGGTGGTCGCAGATGTTGCTGATCGCGCCGCAGTGTGCCACGAGGTCGATCGGCCCCAGCGCCTCGCGCGTCTTACCTACCAGCCGCGCGACGTCGTCCGGCCTGGCCACGTCGCACGGCTGCGCGAGAGCGCGCTGTCCCATGGTTTCTATTTCATGCGTGACCTGGCGTGCCGCGGCCTCCTGGGTGGCGTAGCTGATCGCCACGTCGGCTCCTTCGGCCGCCAGTCGCAAGGCGGTCGCGCGGCCGATGCCGCGCGATCCACCGGTGATCAGTGCGACTCGGCCGGCGAAGGGAAGTGTCATTGCATGCGAATGAAGTGGTTGGATTCGATTTCGAGAAACTCACGAAGTGGCGTGGCCAAGTTGTCGGTAATGCGCTTCGGGCGTTGGATTGGATGAACAAGGGCACGCGTTCGGCGATCGCCGAACCCGTGGCACACGGCGCTCGCAGCTATTCTTTCGCGCCGCCGGCCACCTCTTCCGACTGGCGCAATACGCGCAGCACGTTTCCTCCCAAAATCTTCTGGATCTCTTCGCTCGAATAGCCGCGGTTGACCAGATCCTGCGTGATGTACGGATAGCAGGAAACATCGTGCAACTGGTCCGGCAGCGTCGTCACGCCGTCGAAATCGGAGCCGAGGCCCGCGTGATCCACCCCGGCCACCTTCACGATGTGGTCGATATGGTCCACCAGCGTGCCCACGGTACCGGCGCGGATCGGGTGCTCGCGGTGCCACGCGCGCATCGCCTCCCGAAATTCCTTCTCCTCGCGATATTGCTCGCGCAGCCGCCGGCCCACGTCGAACATCTCGGCCATGACACGCGCCGATTCGGGCACGATGAAGCCGGAGAAGAAATTGACCATCACCACGCCGCCGTTACGCGCCACCAGTTCGAGCACGTCGTCCGGCACATTTCGCGGATGGGCCGCGATCGCAAAGGCGGACGAATGCGAGGCGATCACCGGCGCCGTTGTCACGCGCAGCACGTGCCGCATGGTGGCCGGTGAGACATGCGAGATATCGACCAGCATGCCAAGCCGATTCATTTCGCGCACGACCTCGATTCCAAACAGCGACAATCCGCCGCTCTTTTCCTTGTCGGTGGCCGAGTCGGCCCAATCGAGCGTGTCGGAGTGCGTGAGCGTCATGTAGCGGACGCCCAGCTCGTAGAACATCCGCAGCACGGCGAGCGAATCCTCGATCGAGTGCCCCCCTTCCACGCCGATCAAGCAGGCGATCTTGCGCTCGGAGCGAATCCGTTCGATGTCGCCGGCCGTTCGCGCGAACTCAAACGTCTCGGGATAGCGCGCCACCATCCGGTGGATGAGGTCGATCTGCTCCAAGGTTTGTTTGGCGGCGCCGCCGGTGCGCGCGGTTTCGGCGGGCACGAACGCCGACCAGAACTGTGCTCCGACGCCCCCGGCGCGTAGCCGCTCGATATCGGTGTGCATCGACGGCTGCGGTCGCGAGATATCCAGCACGTCGAACGACGATTGTCCCTTGGTGCGGACGACCCAAGGCAGATCGTTGTGCCCGTCGATCACGATCGCGGCGCGGTGGATCGCCAGCGCCGCTTCGGTCAGCTCGATCTTGGCCTCCTCATTTGTCGTGCCGTCCACCGGTGGATCCTTGGCGAGTACGGCAGCCGAAGCCGCCAGCACGATCACGAGCAAGCCAATCGGCACACCAGGCTTGACGTTCGCGCATTCGGTGCTTGAGCTACGTACCGTCCTCACAAAGGGCAGTCGCCGAGCAAACTGTCGGGCGCGCGCTGGCAAGCATTTTCGGCAGCTCTGTGTCAGGCACGGGGTACCTGACCTGCGAGTTGTCATCGCCAGTCCTTTGTGGATCCACTCATGCGGCGTGATTCATCTTCAGAGTGCACGAGCGTGAAGTCAAGCTGCTGCATCCGGTGGTCGCTTAGCCCCGTCGACCGCAAGCGATAGCGATGCGCCGCGATCGCGCGTCCGACGATACACTGGTCGATCGCCAGCAGCGGTATGGACGCTGGCCAGGTATACGACCATCCCGCGCCGGCCTCGGCGTAGGCGTGCCGATATCCGGCCGGAAGTTCGTCAATCGCCCGGCTCCGCCGCGGAGCGTTGAAGTCACCCACGACCAGATCGGGTTGATCGTCTCGAATGCAGTCACGCACCCACGACAAGATGGGCGCGCGTTCCGTCAGAATGGCGCTGGGAACGTCGACGACAAGCAGGCGAATGGCTCGCTCTCCGCCGGGATACCAGTTCACCGCGAAGATCTCAGGCTTCTTCTCCGAAAAGCACTTGCTCAGGCCGAGGTGACCTTTGGCCACCACCGCCAGGCTGCTCAGGTTCAGCACCGAATAATCCGCACCAAATCGAGCCGCGATTTGTTTGATCTCTTGATAGCCACGTTTACCCGGGACCTCCGAAATCACGTACAAGTCCGCGTGGCGCGCCTCCAGAGCACGAGCGATTCGCTCCCATCCCGCGATGCCCCAGCCGACGTTCCAATGCACCAGCCGCAGCGAACCGCGCTGGTCCGGTGCGTGGGGCGGCAACCACTGGTTCTCTACCGCCACGACGAACGACAGCGGCGCGAGCGCCAACACACCCGCGGCGATCGCCGACCGCGCTTTCCGTGTGGCGCATAGCGCCGCGGAAACGCCTAATAGTGCTGCGGCAGCCAAGGGCGACGGAAAATAGAAACAATAGGCGGTCGCCCAGTGGTAATCGCGGAACGTCTGTCCCACGACCCAGACTCCGAAAATGGCGGCGATCGCGACCGATCCCAAAACGGTCGCAATGGAGACTCGGTCCGGCTTACTCAAGGTGCGTCGCTAACTCCCGTCTCCACTCGCCACGCGATCCCAGTCGATCCTATTGTCGGGATCGATCGTCGGTAGACGCGATTCAAAGGCGTGCGCGTACTTCTGCGCCGCGGCGGTGTTGAAGATGACCACGCGCTCATCGAGTCCCAACCAACCGTCGGCCGTCAGCGATTCCAGGGCACCAACGCAGGTAGCCGCCTCGGGACACAGCGCCAGGCCCTCGGTCTGGGCGGCCAGCCTCATCCACCGGCCGATCTGCGCTTCGTCCACCTCGACCGCCTTGCCGTTGCTTTGCCGTATCGCATCGAGGATCAAGAAGTCACCAATCGCCGAGGGGACGCGAATCCCGCTGGCAATCGTGGCGGCTCCCTCGAACGGCTCGGCGTGCCGCGCTCCGGCGGCAAACGCGCGGACGATCGGCGCGCAACCCGACGACTGCACCGCCACCATGCGCGGCAGCGACTCGCCGGCCACCCATCCCAGCTCGACCATTTCGGCGAAGGCCTTCCACATGCCGATCAGGCCGGTTCCACCGCCGGTGGGATACAGAATGACATCCGGCAGTTGCCAGGCGAGCTGTTCGGCGAGCTCGAAGCCCATCGTCTTTTTGCCTTCGAGTCGATAGGGTTCCTTGAGCGTCGAGAGGTCGAACCACCCGAGCGCGTCGCTCCCTTGGCTTACGACGGAAGCACAGTCGCGGATCGACCCCTCGACCAAGAAGGCACGCGCCCCGGCCAGCCGGCACTCAAACTGGTTGACCGGCGGGGTGTCGGCCGGCATGAATACGTACAGCTCGAGCCCGGCTCGTGCCGCGTAGGCCGCCGCCGCTCCGCCGGCGTTTCCGGCCGTGGCGATCGCCACGCGGCGAATGCCTAGCTCGCGTGCCTTGGTCATTGCCACGGCTAGCCCGCGACTCTTGAAACTCCCGGTTGGCAGCCTCGCTTCGTCTTTGATCCACAAATGGGCCAGGCCGTATTGCGCTCCCAATCGCAGGCACCGAACCAGCGGGGTCATCGTCTCGCCGAGCGTCACCAGCGGCGTCGTTTCGCCCAGCGGCAATAGCTCGCGATATCGCCACATGTCCGTCGGCCGTGACGATAGCCCCATCTTCGTCAGCCGCCGCCCGACCGCCTCCAGGTCATACCGCACCCAAAGCGGGCGACCTCGGTCCAGGGTCTGTGGCCGATCGGCCGGGAACCGCGCGGCGTCGATCGTGCTTTCGAGGTGCGTTGCGAGCAGGCCCATCGAAATCAGCACCCCCCAGACAAGCGCACCTTGGACGCGCGACAAGCCCAGTGCTAATGCCAGAATTGCCTCAGGTGCCGGCCGCGTGAGGGCTACAATCGCCACACTCGCGCCGTACGTTCGGTACGCTCGTGGCATTTTGACCAGCGGCGGGTTCTGGCCTATACGAATGTAGAAGAGGACTGGCCAGCAGGCAAGTTAGGACCGCATTTTGATCGGTGGCCCGCGTGCGTCGCGCCGGCGCGCAGCGCATTGGGTCGCACCGGCGTCACCTGTTGCGTTCGCCATCCATGGACGAAACGCTCGCTGAGCAATCGACCCCCGAGACCTGGCCGGACGAGTTCGCGCAACAACTCGTCGCCGAGCGGGAACGGTCGCGACAGTTCATCGAAGAGCATCGCGGACAGATTGCGGCCATCGAGACCGAGCTTGCCGAGCAGCTTGGGCAAATCGCCAGCGAGCTGGAGCGCCACCGCAGCGATGCCGCCGCCGAGCATACGCGGTTGGACCGCCGGCGTGACGAGCTGGCACGGCAGACCGAATCGGCGGCGCGACGCGAGGCGCGGCTGCGAGAAGGTCAGGAGACCGATCAACGGGAGCAGGAGGCGCAGCGCCAGCAGATTGAATGTCGCCGCGCGCAGCTCGACGAAAGAGCCGCGGAGTTGGCCAAGCTCGAAGCGCGCGCTCGGATCGAGCGACAGCACACCGCGCGGCGGCTGCGCGGGCATCGGCGGACGCGCCAGCAGATGCAAAAGCGGTTCGACGAAGAGCGCGCCGCCTTCGAGCGCCAATTGGTCGAATGCCGGGCGCAGTTGGCGGAGCTGGAGCACGAGCGCGAAGCGATGGTCCGCGATGTCGAGCGAGAGGCGGCAGCGGACCGTCGAATCGGCCAGTTGGAGTTGGAGCGTGACGAGCTCGTCGAGCGAGCTGCCGACGCCGAGGCTCGCCTAGCCCATACCCAAACGTCTGGCGATGCGGAGGCGCTGGCTGACATGCGCCGTCGCCATGAGCTCGCGCTGCAAGATCTCCGCGAGGAAAAAGCGCAACGCCAGGAGTTGGAAAAGCAATTGGCGCAGGCCAAAGCGAACCCATTGAGCACGTCCACGGCGGCCGCGAGCGACGGCATGGACTGGGAATCGCAAAAACGCCGGCTGCTGGCCAGTCTCGAATCCGACGAGTTCGACGGGCCCGCTGGCGCCGCCGACCGAATCAGCATCGAAGAGGCCATCCGACGCACCGACGAGGTGGTGGCCGAGAAGAACCGATTGATCCGCGAGCTGACCGATCGCCTCGAAGAGCAAAGTCGCCAGAGCGAGCCAGCGGTGGCCAACGACCCGACACTTGACCGCGACCAGCGCATCGAGGCCGAACGACAACGCCTTCAGGCGATTCAGGAAGAGTGGCGCGACAAGCTTCGTCAGGCGGAAATCGATCTCTCCGTGGAACGCGCCAAGATCGCGCGCGACCGCGCCGAAATCGAGGAGAAGCTCCGCATCCTCCACCACGAACGCAAGACCCATTCTGAATCGGGCCACGCGGCGCTGACTTCGGAAGGCGAAGCACTTCCCAAGAAACCGGCCAAAGGCCGCTGGCTTGCGCGACTCGGCCTCAAAGACGAGCACGACGCGTAGCCTGACACATCTGTAGCCGTGGTCACCGACCAGGGTACCGCCGAATCAGGGGGTATTCCGTCATCGGCACTGCAACCGCCTCCACGGCCGCTTGCGAATCGTAGGGGTATCGATCATCATGCGCGGCAGGTCATTACCACGAAGTGGCGGATCGTCGAAACGCCACGTCGCGGCACGGATATAGACCGTGCGTGGTCGAACGACGAATCGACTTCAGGCTCCGCGGAGGAACTGGTCATGGGACGAGGAGTGCATTCATTGGCCAAGACGCTCGTTCAATTCACAATGGTCATTTTTTTGTTCGAGCTGCACGACATCGCCGTGGCGGATGATCCCCGCGAACATGCGCTGTTCAGTGCGATCCGGCGTGGCGACCTTGCACTGTTGGAAAGTCATTTGCGCGAGGGCGCCCCGGCCAACATGCGCACATCGGACGGCACCACGCCGCTCATGCTCGCTGCGCTCTTTGGCTCGCCCCTGATGATGGAAGCGCTGCTCGAACACGGTGCCGACGCGAATGCCGTGAACCAACACGGCGCAACCGCGCTCTTGTTCGCCGTGGGCGACCTTCGCAAGGTGGAGCTGCTGGTCGACCGCGGCGCCAACGTGAATGCGCGCTCGGCCCTCGGCAACACTCCGCTGATCGCGGCGGCGGCGGTTGCCGATAATCTAGGCGTGATCAAACGCCTCTTGGATCGCGGCGCCGATTTGCACGCGCGCAATGAGAACGACGTTTCCGCGCTGGCCGCGGCGGTTTACGCCAGCGATGACGATTGCGTGCGATTCTTTCTGGATCAAGGCTGCGTGCCGCAGGACATCCGAAACTTGTTCGGCGCGGCGGGCAACTCGTTGCTGGCCGTCGCCGCGCAGACCGCTGATATCAGGATGATCGATTTGCTTTTGGAGCATGAGGTGGAGGTCAACGCCCCCGACGTGAACTTTGCCGGGCATGCGTTGAACTATGCTCTCTTGTCGCAGAAGCCCGAGGTCGCGCGGCGGCTGATTGAGGCTGGCGCAGACCTCAAGCTCGGCAGTCCCGTCGGAAAGGTGCCCCCGCTTGTCCTAGCCAGCTATTCGGAGACGGGCGACTTGTCGGTCATGAAGTTGATGATCGAGCGCGGCGCGGATGTACAGTCTGCCAATCAAGCCGGCGAAACGTCGCTCACCTGGGCTCGACGACGTGGCTTCCCAGACGTCATTGCCCATCTGGCGGGATCCGGTGTACCCGATCCACACGACGCGCGCCCGAATTTGCCCAACCGGGAATTCAACTCCGGCGCCGAGGAGCGTCGCGCCCTGATTGAGAACGCGGTTGAAAAGAGCATTTCGCTCATGCAACGAAGCTCGGATGTCTTTCTCGAAAATCGCCGAGCGTGCGTCTCGTGCCACCATCAGAATCTGCAGGGTGTCGCATTGGGCTGGGCGCGAGATCGCGGATTCGCCGTTGATGAATCTTCAATCCACCGCATGATCGAACGGCAGCAGGAAACGTGGTCGCGCCGCGTCGACGCGGCGTACGAAATGGACCGGCCTATGCCCGTACCCCCGCAACTGATGGGATATGGATTATGGGGGTTGTCGGCGCTCGGTTATTCGGCCGACACTTTGACCGACGCATTTGTGTGGTATCTGGCCGCGATTCAAATGCCGGACGGTCACTGGATCACGAGTGGCATTACGCGACCGCCCATGGGCGGCAGCGACCTGATGTCGACCGTACTCGCGATGCGAGCGCTTCAACTTTACACGCTCGAGGGCCGCAGGGAGGAACTGCAATCGCGCGTCGAAAAGGCGCGGCATTGGCTTGCCGAACAGGCGCCCCTGCTCCACCAGGACCTGGTCTATAAACTCTTGGGCCTTGGCTGGGCCGGCACACCGCCGCACGAGCTGCAAAGTGACTTGACGCGATTGCGCGGTCGGCAGCGCGGCGATGGCGGCTGGGCCCAGTTGCCGCACCTTGAAAGTGACGCCTGGGCGACTGGACAGTCGCTTGTGGCCATGCACATTGCAGGGCGAGTGCCTAATACGGATCCGGCCTTCGCGCGCGCGATCGACTATCTCCTCCGTACGCAATTCGACGACGGATCATGGTACGTGAAGAGTCGCGCGTGGCCGTTTCAGCCGCCGTTCGATAGCGCGTTTCCGTTCGGCAAGGACCAATGGATTTCCAACGGCGCCACGGCGTGGGCCACAATGGGCCTATTGCTCTCGATTGCGCCGGCCGGCTCACCAACGGTACCAAGCTGGACTGATCCACCCTCGGACGTCCACAGCGCTGGTAACGATACGGCGGCTGCCCCCGCGACCGCCGCGAAACCCCCGCCGCGCAGAGCCGAACGGCGCACCGAGCCAGTCGACTTTGCGCGAGATATCAAGCCGGTGTTGGAGCGCTCGTGCGCCGGCTGCCATAGCGGCGAAGTGCCCAAGGGCGGATTCGTCGTGACCGATCGCGCCGGATTATTGCGCGGCGGCGAAAGCGGAGAGGCGGCCGTGATCGCCGGCCGCAGCGGAGCGAGTCCGTTGTTTGCACGCGCGAGCAGCGACGATCCCGACCTGGCAATGCCGCCCCAAAAAGATCGCGAAAAATTTCCCGCGCTATCCGAGGACGAGATCACCGCGTTTCGCGCATGGATTGATGAGGGCGCCGTGTGGCCCGATGGGGTCTCCGTCGAGGTCAAGACATATTAGGGCTCAAACTAACGTTCCACTCGCGCTTTTGTGGATCGTTTGGCGCGAACACGGTGCGCCGGCCGCTCATGTCTGATTCAGGCCGGCGCGAGCTCGGTAAGCTCGGCCATCACGCCGGATGGGAGGTTGAAATGAAGATCAAACTTCGTACTACGGCCTGCCTGCTGCTCGCGCTTGTTTCGGTTGCTCCGAGATCTCAGGCACAGACTCGTCCCCTTTCGCCGCGTGAGGCGATGCTTGCTCGCGCCAAATCGCTCGAGATCGACACTCCATACGTGCCGCCGCCGGGTGATCCGCTTGTGCACCACGCGGCCGGCTTTGCCAAGATCATGTGCTCGGCCGTGTTCATCACCGGGCTCGATCCCGACTTTGCCGCCGAAAACGTGGGCTACTTTACCAGCCCCTATGCGACGCGCGCGAAGTTCGCGAAACCTGTGATTGATCGCGTCGCGAAAGCAGTACACGTCACGCTCCCGAACGGCGTGACGCGGACCGCCGTTTACTTGGGGAGCCAAGGCTGTGTGACGCTTCCGGTGGGAGAAAGCTCGGTGCGTTTCACGCCGATCGAAGTAAAGAGCACGCTTGCCGACAGCTCGACGCAACTCTGGCCCATGGGTGACCTGCCACCGAAAGATCCGCTACCGCCGGAGATCGATGCTGCAATGTTACAGCAAGCCATCGACGCGGCCTTCGACCCACCCTCGTGCCTGACGGCGGCGTTTGTCGTGACCTACAAGGGTCGATTGATCGGTGAGCGGTACGGCGATCGTATAACGTTGCACACGCCACTCGAGAGCTGGTCGATGGGCAAGAGCCTTACGGCGACGCTTATGGGCATCCTCATCCGCGAGGGGGTCTATGCGCTCTCGCAGCCGGCGTCCATTCCCGAGTGGCAGGGGGCGGACGATCCGCGCTCCAAGATCCGCATTGCCGACCTGCTGCGGATGTCGAGCGGGCTGCGCATCAAGGCGCCCCAGGATCCCGACTTCGACCAATCCGGGCCATATCCTGACCACCTCTACCTCTATACGGGCGGCGTGAACTCGTTCGAGTATGCGGCCACGCGACCGCTCCAGTGGCCGCCCGGCATGGTGGGCCGCTATCGCAACACCGACCCAGTGCTGGTGAACTACCTCGTCCGCCTTGCCGTTGAGCGGCGTGGCGAAGAATACCTGTCGTTTCCGCAGCGAGCGCTCTTTGACAAGCTTGGCATCCGCACCATGGTGATGGAAACGGACCCTTACGGGAACTTCCTCACTCAGGGGTACGAACTTGCCTCCGGCCGCGATTGGGCTCGGTTGGGTAATCTCTATCTTCAGGACGGCGTGTGGAACGGCGAGCGGATTTTGCCCGAGGGATTCGTCAAATTCGTCAGCACGGTGGCGCCATCGTGGGAGGCCGACGGGCGCCCGATTTACGGCGGCTTCTTTTGGATTAACGGTGACAATCGGTTCCCGGCACCCAAGCATTCGTATTACATGGCCGGCGCTGGCGGGCAGTTTGCGCTGATCATCCCGTCGCACGAACTGGTGGTCGTGCGCTTGGGGCACTTCAAAGGGAATACGGCCGGAACGGAGAGTTTCCGGAAAGCCATTGAACTGCTGGTGCAAGCCGTGCCTCCGGCGAAATAGAAGCGAATTCAGGCGAATCCAGCGTGGTTGCTTCGGGGCTTGACGTACCGAAGGTGGTCCAGTAAACAATCAGGTAAGTAAACGCTGACTTACTATTCTAGCGAGCTGAGGTCCGCCGGCGATCAGCGAGCAGGCCGTTGAACAACTGTAGCCGGCCACAGCCGGCGTTTGTCGGGGTCACTGATCCCAGCTACAGCATCATACGACGGACTGCCCTGACGGGTGGCCGGTTCGGCGGAGCGCAAAACCTGACGTGATAGATCGAATCGACGCCTCCCCTCGGCAGCGCACGCAGCGGATGAAGTCCGCCGCGCGCCGCGCGGCGATTCTTCAGGCCGCCGCGCCGTTGATTGCCCAGTCGGGGCTGCACGGCGCTAGTGTGCGCGACATCGCCGACGCCGCCGGCGTCTCCGAGGCATTGCTCTACAAGCACTTTCCGAGCAAGCAGGCGATCTACGAAGAGTCGCTCGCGGCCGCACGCGAGTTTTCCGGGTTCACGATCACGCGGTTCGAGACACTTGAGCCGAGCACCGAATCATTCGTCCTGCTGACCTATGCGACCGTTGACTTTATCCTGTTCGGGGCGCCGGGTAGCCCGATCGATCACCGAGCGATGGAGCGACTGCTCTTTCATAGCTTGCTGGATGACGGTGCGCATGCCCGCGCGGTTTTCGCCGACACGGCAGCACGCTGGATGGACTACGTGGTGAAGAGCTATCAGGCGGCGGTGGACGCGCGCGATATTGTCGAATTGGCGACGCCGCCTGCGCACCGATTCCGATTCGTGCAGCAACTGGCAATGGCCTTGAAGCTGAGCCACCTGCCCGATCCACCGGCGTTCGAGTACACCGGTACGAAGCGCGAGCTGGCCGACGAGGCCGTGCTTTTCGCGCTGCGCGGAGTGGGGGTGGCCGATCACGCCATTGGGCGCTATTTCAATCCAGGTCGTTTGCGAGTCGTGCTCGACTCGCTGTTTCCGAAGAATTCAGAAAAGGCGAGTCGCCGAAAGGCCAGCGTTTCTCGCCGAATGTAGTTTGCCTAGCGCTCGCAAGGAGACGTTCCGATGACTGCCGGTCGATCTGTCGTGATTGGGTCGGTGTTTTGCTGTTTTGGCGGCGTGCTTATGGCGGGTGAGGCATCCACGGCGCCATCCGCGCTAGGCATGAAAATGGATCGATTCGCCCTGAATGACGCCTATGGCAAAGAGCACCGGCTGGCGGATTACCAGGACAGCAAGCTGGTGGTGCTGGCCTTTCTGGGAACGGAGTGTCCCCTGGCGCGATTGTACGCACCGCGCCTCTCGGCGCTGGCCGCCAAGTACCAGCTCGCTGGCGTCACGTTCCTCGGCGTGAGCTCCAACGTCCACGACAACGTTACCGAGTTGAAGAACTTCGCGCGCGTGCACGAGCTCGAATTCCCGATCCTGAAGGATTTGGGCAACGTGCTGGCCGACCAGGTGCACGCCGAGCGAGTGCCCTACGTGCTGGTGCTGGACCGCGAGCGAGTCGTGCGTTACCGCGGTCGCATCGACGACCAGTACGGGCTACAGCCCTCACCCAGCGGCAAGCGCGTGAGTTACCAGTTGCGAGAGCCTCGCCGCCAGGATTTGGCGATTGCTCTGGACGAGCTGCTGGCCGGCAAGCCCGTCGGCACGCCGGAGACGGAAGCCACTGGATGCCTGATCGGACGCAAGAAGGACGCCGAAACCGGCAGCGAGGTCACGTATTCCGACCAGATCGTGCGGCTGCTGAACAAGCATTGCGTGGAATGCCATCGGCCGAATCAGATCGGGCCTTTCACGCTCACCAACTACGAGGACGCCGCCGGCTGGGCCGAAATGATCAACGAGGTGGTTCAGGAGCAGCGGATGCCGCCCTGGCACGCCGATCCGCGCTATGGTCACTTCGTCAACGATGCGCGGCTGACTGAGGAAGAGAAGCAGTTGGTCGCTCGCTGGGTTGAGGCCGGCGCGCCCGAGGGAAATCCCGCCGGCCTGCCTGAGCCGCCCCAGTTTACCGACGGCTGGATGATTCCCGAGCCGGACGAAATCATCTACATGCCCGAGCCCTTCACGGTGCAGGCCGAAGGCACGGTTGATTATCAGATGTTCGTGGTCGACCCGGGCTGGAAGGAAGACAAATGGGTGGCCGCGATGGAGCCGCGTCCGGGCACTCCGGCCGTGGTGCACCATATCGTGATGTATGTGGTGCCGCCGTCCGGAGTATCGAAGTACTTCAGCGCTAAGCTGCCGAAAACGCAGCTTGATTGGTTTGCGTCGTTCGCGCCTGGCTTGCGTCCCCCGCTATTGCCTCAAGGGACCGCGCGGTACATACCGGCCGGCTCGAAGCTGATGTTTCAGATGCACTACACGCCCAACGGGACCGAGCAAACGGACCGCAGCTATGTCGGCATCAAGTACGCCGATCCAAAAACCGTGAAACGAGAAGTGGCGGTGCAACATGCCGGGAACCACAATTTTCGCATTCCACCGCGAGCCGAAAACCACGAGGTGGAGTCGTGGTATGAGTTCGAGCACGACTCGCTTTTGTGGTCGGTCTCGCCGCACATGCACTGGCGCGGCAAGGATTTCATCTACACGTTGATCTATCCGAGCGGTGACAAAGAGGTGGTGCTCAACGTCCCGCAGTACGACTTTGGCTGGCAGACGACGTACACGTTCGTCGAACCGAAGCGAGTTCCCAAGGGCTCCAAACTCCACTGCATTGCGCATTTCGACAACTCGGAAAACAACCTCAACAACCCAGATCCGACCGTCGCGGTGCGTTACGGCCCCCAGACCTGGGAAGAAATGATGTACGGCTGGTTCGAGATCTGCCTGGCGGACCAGGATGTTTCGGCGGAACTGGCCCGTGGACCGCGCGACCCGCGCCAGCGGACCAAGGAATTTGCCGCGTCGATTGCGAGTGGCACTGTGGCGGTCGACGCCGCGCTGCGCAATGCAGCGGAGGCGGCCGCGGAATCGGACGCGCAGTTCGCGAAATTCGCCGAACTGCTGAGCCAGTCGGTGCCGCAGATCGACCGGCTCGATATCACCTATGTCGAAGGCGATCGTCTAAAACTGCTGCGCATCGCGGAGCTGAATGGCGTGCGTACGACGTTTCGCAGCGCGGCGACGACGCTGGAGGCCAACGGGTGTGCGTTGGCCAAATACATCGTGGATGGCGGAGAACCGGTCGTCCATGCTGACACCGGCACCATCGACGACCCGCTCATCAGCCGCATGGCGCGTCGCGGGATCAAGTCGAGCGTACACTTTCCGTTCGAGCACAACGGGCAGAAGCATCTCTTGAGCCTTTGGAGCGGCGACCCGGACGGGTTTCCGCACGAGGTCGTGCAATGGTTGACGGGGCTGGTTCGACGCGGATCGAAATAGCCGTATTCCCGTTTTCGGCGTGCGACCAACGGTGCAACAAACTAGACTACGAATCCATTTCCAGGGAGCCGGTACGATGACTTCCACAATGGCGATGCGAAATCTGCTCGCATGTCTTGCATTCAGCTTTGTGTTACTTGAGGTGACCGCGCCGGCCGCAAGCGCCGAAGAGTCGCGGATCGGCCGCAAGATCCAATCCTTTGTCCTCGACGACTGCGTGGGGCATTCGCGATCGCTGGACGAGTGGTCCGAGTCGAAGCTGGTGGTCGTCGCCTTCCTGGGCACCGAGTGCCCGTTGGCGACGCTTTATGCCCCACGGCTGGCCGAGCTGTCGCAACGCTGGACAGCCAGCGACGTCTCCTTCATAGGCATCAACTCGAACCAGCAGGATTCGATCAAGGAAGTTGCAGTCTACGCGCAGCGATACGGGATTTCGTTTCCCATGCTCAAGGACCCGGCCAATGAGGTCGCCGATCGATTCGGCGCGGAGCGAACGCCCGAGGTGTACGTCCTCGACCAGAAGCGCACGATTCGCTACTGCGGCCGCATCGACGATCAGTACGGCATCGGCTTCCAGAAGCCCGAGGCCGGCCGCCACGATTTGGAGCTGGCACTGAACGAACTGCTGGCTGGAAAGCCGGTCGCGGAGCCAACGACGACCGCCCCCGGCTGCCTTATCGGCCGAGTCAAGCGACCCGATCCGACCGGCGACGTTACCTATTCGAATCAAATTGCGCGTATCTTGCGGCAGCGCTGTATCGAGTGCCACCACGACGGGCAGATCGCGCCCTTTGCGCTGACACAGTACAGCGAGGTCGTCGGATGGGCCGAAATGATCCGCGAAGTCGTTCACGAGCGCCGCATGCCCCCGTGGCTGGCCGCGCCCGAGCACGACAACTTCAAGAACAACCCGTCCCTGACTGGCGCGGAAATCGAGCTGATCGATCGCTGGGTGGAGAACGGCTGTCCCGAAGGAGATTCGAACGACCTGCCAGCGTCCGCCGACTTTGCCACGGGTTGGGGCATTTCAGAGCCGGACGAGATCTTTTACATGAGTGACGAACCCCACACCGTGCCGGCCGAAGGAGTCGTCGAATATCAATACTTCACCGTCGACCCCGGGTTCAAGGAAGACCGCTGGATCAAGCAGGCGGAGGTCAAGGCCGGGAACCCCGCCGTGGTCCATCACGTGATCGTCTTCATTCAGCAGCCGGGCGGAGAACGGTTCGGCAATCCACAGATGGCCTACGCGCCGGGCATGACGCCGCGCCGTTTCGACGAAGGGATGGCGATCCGCGCGCCGGCCGGGTGCCAGCTCCGCTTTCAGTGCCACTATACGCCCAACGGAACTGAGCAGCAGGATCGCAGCTATGTGGGCTTTGTCTATGCCGATCCGGATGAAGTGAAGTACGAGGTGGAAGGAGGATCTTGCGGCAACGTCTCGCTGAAGATTCCACCGCACGACCCCAACTACCAGGTGGTCTCGCAGGCGCGCTTCCGCAGAGACACCACGCTGCTCGGCATGAACCCGCACATGCACCTGCGCGGCAAGTCGTTTCGCTACGAATTGATCCATGCCGACGGCAAGCGCGAGATGCTGCTCGACGTACCGCGCTACGACTTCAACTGGCAGCTTTGGTACATGCTTAAGGAGCCGAAGGTCATGCCGCGCGGGAGCCGGCTCGTATGCACGGCCCACTTTGACAACTCGGAGAACAACCTAGCCAATCCCGACCCCACCAAGGTTGTGACCTGGGGCGAGCAGACTTGGGACGAGATGATGTTCGGGTTCTACTCGATCATCAAACCGCTCGACGGCGATTCGAAGTCGTCCAGTTCAAATTAGGTGAAATGGAGCGTCGTGCGTCGTCGATTCGAAGGCAACGGCGATTTATATCCCGCGGTCAGAATCTCTGAGGTCTTGATATGACGACGCAACGGCGGCGACGAGCCCTGCATGGGGGTGCTCTGATAGCTGCTTTCATCGCAGCGTGTGCTCCAGTCGCGATTGCGAGTGAGCGATCGGAGGCAAGTGCGCTGGGAAGCGTCATCGAGGATTTCGAGCTTCGCGACTATTACGGGCAGCCGCGGCGGCTGGCCGATTTTGGCGATCGGCCGATGGTGGTCGTCGCGTTCTTGGGGATCGACTGTCCGCTGGTGAAGCATTACGCGCGCCGACTCGGCGAACTGGCCAACGAGTATGAGCCTCTGGGCGTTCAATTCATTGGCATCAATTCCAATCGTCAGGACTCGATTGGGTCGCTCGCCAGTTTTGCTCGACAGTATCAATTGTCGTTCCCGATTCTGAAGGACCCCGACCAAGCAATCGCCGATCGTTTTGGGGCCACGCGAACTCCAGAGGTCTTCGTACTCGATCGCCAGCGGATCGTCCGCTACCGCGGCCGAGTCGATGACCAGTACGGCGTTGGTTTCGGGCGCCCCAAGGCACTGCGCCGCGACCTTGCCGAGGCCATGGCAGAGCTGCTTGAGGGCCACGAGGTGAGCGTGCCGCGGACCGAAGTGGCTGGCTGCCTGATCGGTCGATCGCCGAGGATCGAACCCCACGGCGAGGTCACGTACAGCCGGCAGATCTCGCGGATTCTGGCGCGACATTGCGTCGAATGTCACCGGCCGGGAGAGGTTGGCCCCTTTCCGCTGACGAGCTTCGACGAGGTCGCGCCATGGGCGCCGATGATTCGCGAGGTGCTGGATCAGGGCCGCATGCCACCGTGGTTCGCCGATCCGAGATACGGCAAATTCAGCAACGATTCTCGACTAAGCGACGAGGACCGAGCGCTCGTGTTCAAGTGGGTGGCCAATGGTGCGCCGGAAGGTGATCGTGCCGAGCTGTCGCCTCCGCCAAAGTTCATTGACGGATGGCGCATGGAACAGCCCGACGTGGTGCTGGCCATGCGCGAGGAGCCGATCACGATCCCCGCGACGGGCCGGATGGACTACCAGGTGTTCATGATCGACCCAGGTTTCAGCGACGATGTGTGGGTGCAGGCGGCCGAGGCTCGCCCGGGGAACCGCGCGGTCGTTCATCACCACGTTGCGTACTTCGTGCCACCGGGCGCCGACGCGAGAATCAGCCAGGTGACCAACCAGATCGCTGGTTATGCGCCAGGCACACCTCCCTTTGCGTACGCGCCGGGCACGGCGCTGCGCATTCCAGGGGGGTCGAAGATCGTATTTCAGATGCACTATACGCCGATCGGCGTTGAACAGCAGGACCTCAGCTACTTGGGACTCAAGTTCGCCGATCCCAGAACGGTCGTGCGCGAGGTCCACAACGAAATCGCGGGCAACCTGGGCATCCGCATCCCGGCCGGGGAGGCAGATTACCGGTTAACGGCCGAGCGCCGCTTCCGTCGCGATACATTGCTACTGAATCTTGCGCCGCACATGCACCTGCGGGGCAAGGCATTTCGTTTCGAGATCGAGAGGCCGGATGGCACGCGCGAAGTGCTGCTTGACGTGCCGCGATATGATTTCAACTGGCAATTGCGCTACGACCTCGCCGAACCGCTCCTGGTGCGCGCAGGTAGCCGCCTCCATTGCTTCGCTCGTTTCGACAACTCGGCCGACAACCCGAACAATCCCGACGCGACGGTCGAAGTGCGCTTCGGCGAACAGTCGTGGGAGGAAATGATGTTCGGCGTCTATCAGACCGTCGATCCGCCGGAAAATGCGTCCGCTAAGGGACCCTTCAGCAGCGAAGCGGGTGGAAATTAGCCGCAGCGTACCGGTGAGCAATGCGAGCTACACCTTGACGGTTTCGTCGCGCGGGCGCGCGTCGAACGTCAGCTCGGTGTCGTGCAGGCTGATCCACGCCGCCGCGCCGGCCGGCCAGTCGAGCGCGTCGCGCAGTGAGTTTTCCACAATCACCGCGACACCGACCCCCATGCTTGTTTCCATCGCGCCGTCATCCTGGCTGCGCAGTGCCACCGTGACGCTGAAACGGTGACGATCGGTTGCGCCGTGTGCCACAAAGGGTGGCTCGAACGGCACCGTCGCGAACTGGCGGACGTGCGTCGGGTCTTTATTCAGGTCGAGATAGCCCACGATTGCCAGCCGGCAAGCGAAATGTCTTAAGAACCAGTCAGCATAGACCTCGCGCGAAGTGCCGCCGCCGCTCGCGTGAACCGTAAAGGTATAGTGCCCCGCGCGGGGGCTGCGGACTTCCTGCGTGAGCAGGGCGCGCATTCCCTGGACGAATGGGGATCGGCCGGCCGCGTTCGCGTCGATCCCGATTCGCACGCACCGAGTGCCGCGCTCGACACTCGGCGCCCGCTCGTCGATCATCTCGACGACCAACTGCCCTTCATGACCTGGCGGCGCAAACGAGCGCGCCTGCCAGCCCTTGATGCGCCCCGCGGCGCCGATCTCGTGCAGCGGCCCCGGCGCCGCAAAGTCGGTGTTGCGCAGCGGGCGATCATCGTACGGCGGTACTCGCGCGATATCGCCTCCCGGCTGTGTGCGCGCGGTCGTGACCGGGGATGTACCAAGAAGCTTGTAGATCGGCTGGCCCGTGGTGACGGGCAAAACGCGCCCTGCGAGATCGGCGAACGTGGCGTGATGGTCCACGCCCAACAAGTGAAACAGCGTGGCGACGAAGTCGGGTGGCTGCACGCGGTCGGCGACCGGATAAGCGCCAATCTTGTCGCTGGCGCCATAGACTTGCGCGCCGCTGATGCCGGCGCCGGCCAGCGCCAGGCTGAACACCGGTCCCCAGTGGTCGCGGCCGCCGTGCCGATTGATTTTCGGCGTCCGGCCGAATTCCCCCACTGCCACCACCAGCGTTTCGTCGAGCAGCGCGCGATCGTGCAAATCATCGACCAGGGCGGTAAAGGCCACGTCGAACAGCGGACAGAGCACGTCCTCCAGCCGGTCGGCGTTTTGCGCGTGCGTGTCCCACATCGGGTTGTCGACCGCCGTATCGCCCGGCTCGCGCGGCCAGTTGACGTGAACCAGCCGCACGCCGGCCTCGATCAAACGGCGCGCCAAGAGCACGCATTGTCCAAAGCGGTTCCGTCCATAGCGATCGCGCACCGCCTCAGGCTCGCGCTGGATGGCAAAGGCCTCCCGCGCGCGGCCCGAGGTCAACAGATCGAGCGCTTCATGCTGCGATTGGTCATATTGACTCGCGCGACCGCTGCGCTCCCACTGGGCGAAGTGTTGTTCGACCTGATGCAACAGGCTGACGCGGTGCGACAACCGCAGCGGTGGAATGTCGGCGGGCGGCGCCAACCCGTTGATTTTGAAGTCGCGCCGCGACGGGTCGCAGACAAAACGCTGCGGCTCCCAGTGGCCGCCGAGAAAACCCGCCGTCTGGCCTGCTGGCTGCACGTTGTCGTTCAAACGCATCACATCGGGCAGCCAAACCGAGGTCAGCGCCGGTAGCTCCTCGCTCGGCCGCAGCATCTTCACCAGCGAGCCGAAATAGGGCCAATCCGTCGCGCGTATCTCGCGTGAGTTGGGGCCAGCGTACTTTCGCCCCGTCAACAGCCAATAGCCGCTGCCGTCGTGCAGGTTGTCGTCGGTCGATACCGAGCGGACGATCGCCAGCTTGTCAGCGATCGCCGCCGTGCGCGGCAGCAGCTCGCAGAAATGGATGCCGGGGATGTTCGTCGCAATGGGCTGGAATGCGCCGCGGATTTCGACGGGCGCCTCGGGCTTGGGGTCGAACGTCTCATGCTGCGGAGGTCCACCTTGCAGCCACAGGTAGATGACATTCTTAGCGCGACCGAAGGTCCGGTCGCCGGTCGTCGTTGTGGCCGCCGTTCGCGACGCTAAGAGTGTGGCCAACGCGAGGCCGGGCGCCGCCAGGCCGCCAATGCGCAATAGCTCGCGGCGGTTGATCCGATCGCAGACGCAGGTATTGCGGCCGAGCAGCGAGAACATATTTCCAGAGTCAAGAATCCAGGCTCGTGAAGCCTAAACGAGCTCGCGCACCAGTTCGTAGTCGTCGAGTAAGCGCATGGGACGCCGATTGTGGTCTGGGATCGTGGTGGCGGGGTCGATGCCGAGATGGCGATACAGGTTCGCCAGGACGTTGCTGGGCGTGTAGGGGCGCCCTGTAGCCTGAGCGCCGTGCGAATCGGTTTCGCCGATGACCTGCCCCACCTTGAATCCTCCGCCGGCGAGGACCGCGGCGCCCGCTTCGGGCCAGTGATCGCGGCCGTCGCCGCGCGAGATGCGCGGAGCGCGGCCGAACTCGCCCCACAGAACCACGGCCACGTCCTTGTCCAAGCCGCGTTCGTGCAGGTCGCTCACCAGCGCGTGGAAGCCGCGGTCGAGCTGCGGCAACTGCTCGCGCATGTCCTTGAAGTTCTTCTCGTGAGTGTCCCAGTCGCCGACCTTGAGCGTGACGACCGAGACGCCCGCTTCGACCAACCGCCGCGCCATCAAGAAATTCTCACAGAACTTTCCGTAGCGCGAACGCGTCGCGGCCGGCTCTTGCGAGAGGTCGAACGCCTCACGCGCCTTGGACGAGGTGACCATCGCAAGCGCCTGCCGCGTGAAGGCGTCGATGCTCTTCGTCGTTTCGACGTGGTCGAGCTTGTGACGCTGTGCGTCGAACGTGCGGAGCAATTCGCGGCGATCGCCAAGCCGCTCGAGCGAGACTCCCTCAGCCAGGCTCAAGTTCGCCAGTCCCTCGGCCCGTGGCACGAACGGCCGATGCGACGCGTCAAGGTAAACCGGGCCTTCGTTGTCGTAAAGGCCGGGCGCGTCATACATCAGGCTGACGTACGGCGGCAGACCGTCTCGCCGCGGCCGCAAGTGACTGACAATCGCCCCGAAGGCCGGCCGCGTTCCGCGATCCGGCGAGCCGGTGATGATGTAGTGCGGCGTGTGGTCGCCCAGATCGTTCGACTTGATGCCGCGGACGATCGCCAGCTTGTCCATCACGCCGGCCAAGAGGGGCATGTACTCGCAGATCTGAACGCCAGGCACGTTGGTGGGGATTGGCCGGAACTCGCCGCGAATTTCCGCCGGCGCGTCCGGCTTCATGTCGAAACTGTCGATGTGCGACGGCCCGCCACGCATCCAGATCATGATGACCGACTTGTTGCTCCGCGCGCCGGCGGCCTCACTTACGGCCGCACTGGCTCGCAGTCTCAACACGTCGGCCAGCGCGAGCCCGGCCAGCGACAGCGCGCCGACTTCCAGCACGTCGCGCCGCGACACCTTGCTGCGACATGGTCGCATCGGTCCGTGGAAATCCCACATGGCCAGATCTCCATCTTGGCGCGGAGCATCTCCCAACGACCCGCGTCGCCGTGCCGCCGTCGACGAATCCGCCGATCTCAAATAGATGGTACGAATGTTGCAAGGATTTGCAATGATCCACCGAATTGGGCCTGCAGGCACTACTGTTTTTCGGCAAGAAACGGGCGATTCGGCGGCGAACAACGGGCTCTTGTGGAGCTCGTTGCTTGTTGACTACGGCCGTCGGCCTTCTGAAATCCGCCCGGCATCGCAGTGGCACAGTTTGAGATTGGGGGACGCCATTTGTTACACTCGTGGACGAACGAATCTTCCAACTCCGGCGATACGACTCAAAAGGACCCCCAACCATGCGTAAGGCCAGCACGTTGCGAACAGCAATCACCACGCCTGTCGTCTTGACGCTCCTGTGGACTGCCTGCGGCACGCGGACAACTGCGGCCGAAAACCCAATCGTGCCCGAGGGGGCAAAGCTTGAATTGCTGTTCACTCGCACTGCCAAGATCAACGGCGGATTGACCGAGGGGCCCGCGGTGGCGCCCGACGGCAGCATTTACTTTACCGACATACCGGTTGGGACGGACGCGGGTCTGATCATGCGGTTCGACCCCGCCACGCGCAAGACAACCGTTTTCAGCGCCGACAGTGGCAAGGCGAACGGCCTGATCTGCGACGCGGCGGGAAAGCTGGTGGCCTGCGAAGGATCCGATTATGGCGGCCGGCGCGTCTCGCGCTGGGACCTGGCCACCGGCAAGAGCCAGTCCATTGCTGACAGCTTTGAAGGGAAACGGTTCAATGCCCCCAACGACCTGTGCATCGATACCAAGGGGCGGATCTATTTCACCGACCCGCGATATCTCGGCACCGAACCGCGCGAGTTGGTGCATCGCGCGGTCTACCGCATCGACGCCGACGGGTCGGTGATCGAGATCACACATGACGTGGAAAAGCCCAACGGCGTGGCCCTTTCGCCCGACGAGAAAACGCTGTACGTCGTCGACCACAACAACGGCAGCGACCAGATCGATCCGAGCGCGCCGCCGCCGGAGCCGGGCGCGATGAAAGTCTATGCATTCGCCCTGGACGCCGATGGCAAGGTGGCCGGTGAGCGCGAAACGCTGGTCGACTTTGGCACGGAAGACGGCTGCGACGGCATCTGCGTCGACGTCCGTGGGAACCTTTATCTGACGTGCCGCAGCCTGAAGCGGCCGGGCCTGATGGTCATCGACGCGCAGGGGAAGGAGTTGGCCTTTGTGCCGACCGGGCCGCCGAATCAGAAGCGTGAGCCCGGCAAGGACCCGCTCGGCCTCCCGAGCAATTGCGAGTTTGGCATCGGCGCTGAAGACACGATGTTGTACGTGACCGTCGACAAGAGCCTGTATCGCATTCGCCTGAAAGTGCCCGGCTACCACGTGCCGCTTCGGAAATAGGCGCATATCAGTTATGAAGGGCGACGCAATGCCGGCCCCGTCGCCGTGAATTCGCGTGGGCGCACTGCTCACCACCGCGCGACGAACGGTCCCATCCGATCACGACGAGCCGCGGGGTTGATCCCCCCGGTTGGCGGGACTGAAACGGCCTTTAGCGACGCTCATGTCCAGTTCGCTCGACGCCTACTTAAGCGACTGTAAAAACGCGATCAGGTCGGCCGCCTGGCGCGCGGTCATGTCGCGGAGCATCAATTCGGGCATCAGCGATTTCTGCTGCGCGACCAGTTGTGTGACTTCGGCGGCGGGGACGCGGATGGTTTCGTTCTTGTCATCCTTGAGTACGACAGCCTCCGCTGTCTTTTCGACCAACAAGCCGCTGTAGATCAAACCCGCGTCGGTCTCGACCACGTAGGTTACATATTTGGGGTCGATCTTTTTGGAGGGATCGAGCATCGACTCGAGTAACTGTTCCGAAGTACTTTGTTTGGCGATTTCGCTCAGGTCTGGTCCCAGCGCGGTGCCCATGCCGCGGATTTGATGACAGTTGCGGCAGCGCACGGCTTCGGACTCGAAAAAGATCTTGCGGCCCGCTTCGAGATCCCCCTCTAGGGCGAGAATCTCCGCGCGATCGATCACGGCGCCGAGCCGCCTGGTGCGCTGCGCTTCGGGAATAAACCGCTCGAACAAATCGCGGACTTCCGGCACCGGACTGCCGGTGGCCTTGGCGATTACTTCCTCGCGGACCGCCCTGGAGAACGAGTTGGCGGCGACAGACTGCGCTAATTGCAGGGCGGCACTGGTCGATGTCAGCAAACGGTCGATCGCATCCGCGCGCTGGTCGGACACAGTGGTCGTGTCGGCCAATTGCCGCAAGGCCGAGGCCGCCTCGGCACCTGGGCCCTCGACCGCGTCAGTTTCCGCCGATTCGGCGATCGACAATTGCTGGATCCAGTCCTGAACGAGCCGCAGCCCGCGTTCATCGACCACCGACGAACCGAGTCGCGGCATCCGCCCAGGGCCAACCTGGGCCATGCGATAAAACAGCACCGATCGGTACGGATCGCCCGGCACGAGAACTTGTGCGTGGGGGATGCCAAACGTTCCCTGTCCCGGCCGGACGCCAACGGTACCCATCTCGGAGATATCCAGCGTGGCCAGCAACTGAAACTCGGCGTTGCCGCCACCCCACTTGCGATGACAGTGCGAGCAGTTGGCATGCAGATACGACCGTGCACGGCTGCCCAGGCTCTCGTGTTCGGCGTGGTAGTCGACGAGCCGCGCCAGTTTCTCGGGAGGCGCGCCGAGTGGTTTCGTAAAGATGTCCAAGTGCTCAAGCGTGCTGAGTTGGTTGGAAATCACGCCGCCGTAGTCGTGATCCTTGTTCATTTGCAGCGTTTGCACGCCGAGCGCGTACTTGGCCGCCATGTTGTGGCAAACCGAGCATTCGGTGCGGCTGGGAAAGTGCCAGGTCTGCTGCCGCTCGCCGCCGGGCGCATCGGCATCGCGGATCGTAAACGTACGGTCCAATCCCTTGGGGTCTTCCAACAGGACTGCGTCGGTTTGCTCGTCGTTCCACAGGTATGTGTAGCCTCGCCAAATTTGATCGCCGACTTCCTCGCTCCCGGCCACGCGCTCGTGGTGCAGGATTCGTGTCTCCAGCCGCCGCTGGCTGCCGGGATTGCCGGAAGCCTCTTCCAGCGAAATCGTTTCGGCCAGTACCGTGCCGTCCGGAAACTTCCAGCCGGGCGAGGCGCCCGGTGCGGGCTGTGGATAGGTGAGTGTTTCGAATTCGATTCTCGCGCCGCTCGGAATTGCCAGATAGCGCTCCTTCGTGGCGCCATCGCACCACTGCGGAGCGACGACCGCATAGGGAATCAGCCCCGGCGCTGGCACGTGGTCAACTACCGACGCAAACAACCCGGTCGCGCTGAGGACGCGCGGGAAATCGGCCGTTGCTTGAGCCGGATTGGGAACCAGGCGACTGATCTGGCCACTCACGTGGTCCAATAGCAAGAGCTCGCCGGCGCGGTCTTCACAAAATCCCACCACCCGGAGAATCGAGTCGACGAGCTCCTTGTTTTCCGTGACTTTGTGGTTTTCGCGGTCGTAGCGCAGCATCCAAACGCGGCCGGTGTCGTAGTCGCCGTAGATGTAGCTGCCCGTTAACTCGGGAAGCCGCCGTCCGCGATAGACAAACCCTCCGGTTATCGACCGAAAGTTGGCGTGATCGTGCTCAACGATCGGCGGTAGGAATGCACCCGGTCCGCGCCGGCGCTCGAGGCGAAAGGGGTGACTTCCTTCGTTGACGCTCCAACCGTAGTTACCCCCGCGTTCGATGCGGTAGATCATCTCCCACAAGTCCTGCCCGACGTCGCCCGTCCACAGGTCGCCCGTCTCGCGATCGAAGCTCATCTTCCAGGGCTGACGCAGGCCGAACGCCCAGATCTCAGCCCGCGCGCCCGCCACATCCACAAACGGATTGCCGGCGGGAATGGCGTACCTTTTGCCGGCGTCGCGACGATCGACGTCGATCCGCAGGATCGCGCCGGGCAGATCTGAAAGGTCTTGCCCGGTTTCGGCCGGGTCGGCAATCTCGCCCGCGTCGCCGGTGGCGATGTACAGATATCCGTCGTGTCCAAACTTCAGACAACCGCCGTTGTGGCCCCCGGAAGGCCAGGTCAAGAGAAGTTGTTCCGTGGCCGGATCGCATTGCCACGCGTCGTCGGCGCGGAACTGAAAGCGCGAGAGGCGCGTCCCCTCTGGTAGCGGCTGCTTGGGATCGGTGATGTAGGTGACATAGACGTAGCCGTTCTCGGAAAACTTGGGATGAAGGGCCAGCCCGTAAATCACATTGCCCAGATCGAGAAACAAGTCGGCCCGTTCGACTCGCGAATCGTTTGGAAACGAGAAGATTTTTCCATAGCGCTCGACAACGAACAGCCGATCGGACTCCGGATCGCAAACGAGGTCCAAGGGCTCGGCGAACTGGAGCCTCTCGAAGACGCGCTCGATACGATAGGGGTCCGGGGGATCGGGTGATCCGCGGATTTTCGACGTTGTCCACGGCGTGCGCTGTTCGATGCCAAACGGGCGCCGGGTGGTTGCCTTCGGTCCGTCGTCGGCGCGGCACATCACCACGGCAAAAAACAGACTCGTCAAAGCAGCGCCGAGTGCCAACCAGCAAATTCGCATCCAAAGAGCTCCATCGGTTGGCGCACATTATACTCGACAACGTTGTGGCCGGGCGCCAGACTGTTTGCCGTGTGCGATGACGCTAATGCCTGGGCAGGCCAGTGCCCTGCGAGGGTCCAATGATCGAAGCCGACTTTCATAATCGGACGGTTTTGGTGACAGGTGGCTCGCGCGGCATCGGCCGTGCCTGCTGCCAGCGACTTGCGAACGCGGGCGCCCGGGTGGCGATCAACTATCGCTTGCGAGAGGACGCCGCTCGGCAAACGGCCCGCCTGGTGGAAAGTTCCGGCGCTCAAGCGATGATCGTTGACGCCGACGTGGCCGATGAGCGGTCGGTCGAGGCGATGGTGGCGCGCGTGAACGACCGATTCGGCCCCATCGACATGCTGATCAACAACGCGGGCATCTTTGAGCACGTCGCGCATGAAGCGACGACGCTCGATCATTGGAAGCGGACGCTGGAGGTGAATTTGACGGGAACGTACCTCGTCACCTGGGCGGTCAAAGAGCAGATGATCGCTCGGAAGTTCGGGCGGATCGTGAATGTTTCGTCGATCGCGGCACTACGTGCGCGGCCGCACTCAATCGCCTACGCCGCCAGCAAGGCGGGCGTCGTGGCGTTTACCAAGAGCGCCGCCGAGGCGCTTGCGCCCTACAACATCCGCATCAACGCCGTAGCTCCGGGACTGATCGAGACCGAGATTCTCGATGACGTCGACAAGCGCGCGCTGGCTCGGATCGTCGAGGAAACACCGATGAAGCGGATCGGCCAGGCGGACGAGGTCGCCGACGTGGTGCATTTCCTCCTGTCGGAGTCGTCCCGATTCATGTTAGGGCAGACGCTCGTGGCCTGCGGCGGCCGAGTCATGTTGCCGTGAGCGCGGCATAACGGTCATAGCGCTTGCGCGCGCAAAGGCAAAGCGTGGGCGGCAAGAGCTCGCAGCCGCACAGTGGACTGAAGGAGTCGACGCCTCTATTCTACTAACAGTAATCCAAGCCGCCCACTTCCCGCACCGAGGTGGTCACCGCGTTCGTGTCTGGCTGAGCTGTTCGGCCGCACACTTTGCGTGGGCGGCATTGATTGGAGTCATCGGAGTCATCAGGTCGATGGGGCTTATCACCTCCGACATGAAGCGAGTCGTCGAGGAGCAACGCCTTGGCTTTGTCGCCACGGTTTGTCCTGACGGCACTCCCAATCTCTCGCCCAAGGGCACGACTGCTGTCTGGGACGACCACCACCTCGTCTTCGCCAACATCCGATCGCCGGGCACTTTGGCAAACCTCCGACATAACCCCAACGTGGAGGTGAACGTCGTCGACCCGTTCCTCCGCAAGGGCTATCGCTTCAAGGGCGTCGCTACGATTCTTGAATCAGGAGCCCTATACGACAAGGCGATCGCCTTTTATAGGGCGCGTGGTTCTCAGGTGAGCGCTTTCCGGGAGATCGTCATCGTGCGAGTCCAAAGTGCGCTGCCAGTCGATTCGCCGGCCTACGATTTCGGCCTCTCCGAAGAGGATGTTCGCGCTCGGTGGGAGCGCCACTACCAGGCGCTTCGCAGGGGAAGGGCCATTTCGCCAACCGGCGAGTAGATTCGGTAAAGAACGGTTGCTCGTTCTCCGCGAACAACAAGTGGGTCCGCCAAGCGAGCCAGCTTCGCTCGCAGATAATCGTGGATGACGCGCTACAAAACTTGAAGGCCGAGCTTGCGCGCTTTGGCCAGGTGAACGATGCAACGCAAACCGAGCGCCCGCATCGCATGCTCAACATCACCCGCGACACGGGCGAATTCTTGGCCGTGCTCGTACGCGCTACCGCGGCGCAGCGAGTGCTGGAAATCGGGACGTCCAATGGCTACTCCACGCTCTGGCTTGCCGAGGCCGCAAAGGGCATCGGTGGCTCAGTCACCACAGTGGAATTCGCTGAATACAAGGCGCGGCTCGCCGCGGCCAACTTCGCGCGTTCTGGGCTCTCGCCGTTCGTCACATTGGTACGCGACGACGCCCGTCACGTTCTCGAGCGAAGTGGGCCGAACGCCTACGACTTGATCTTTCTCGATGCCGAGCGCCCGGAGTATCCCGGCTGGTGGCCCGAGTTACGTCGCGTCTTACGCCCTGGAGGCTTGTTGATCGTGGACAACGCAAGCACTCATGTCGAGCAGATGGCCCCGTTCGTCGCACTGGTGACGGCTGATATCGAATTTGCGACGTGCCTTGTTCCGGTGGGCAACGGTGCGTTTCTCGCGGTTAAGAACGCGTCGCCGGACGGATGCCCAACCATCGCTTGGCGGACCTGACGTTCCTCGAAGGCGAAAACCATTTTGTGCGCCCCAGCGAAGAAAGGAGAGAGTAGAAAGGAGATCGCAGGAGGCTTTGCGGCGGCACAACGCTTGGTGGCATCATTGCGCTTCTTGGCTCTCCTTTCTCCTCTCTACGTTTCTCCTGCGTACTTCGAGCGGTACTGGGATGAACGCCTAGAGCGACTTGAGAAACTTCTCACAAAAGGGGAACGAATGATGAAGCAGAGGAAGGCGAAGTCGAAGGCCTATGGCCGCGTGATCAGCGACGACGAGGCGGTGGAGATCCTGATGAACGTCCGCCGGCTCGCCGAGGTCCTGTTACCTGCCGATGAGGAGGGAACGAAGCCATGAACGTGGTGATTTGGGCGCGGGTATCGTCCCGCAGGGCAATCGCATCAAACTTTGACGACAAGCGCTAGTGCCAGCACCGTCATCCATGAAAATCCGGTGCCTTGTTCACTTGTCGGTAAATTTGGCGACCGAATAATGGCGGCCCGGGAAACT